>MDTF01010846.1_pt1 | contig 45182 bp, 41 predicted proteins | sample 811191 | NCBI WGS metagenome assembly MDTF01 (sample SAMN05326649, study PRJNA326480) | marine metagenome | isolation source: seawater | place: Southern Ocean | collected 2011 | reverse complement strand
TGGAAGTTTTGACGACAGGGCAAAAAGCATAACCAAAGCCATTGCAAGAATACTCCATCACACGAACGTGAGTTTTGCTGTTCTAGGAGCTGAAGAAAGTTGTACAGGAGACCCTGCAAAGCGGGCTGGTAACGAGTTCCTGTTTCAAATGCAAGCTGCAGCAAACATTGCTGTACTGAACGAATACGGTGTTAGGAAAATTGTTACAGGTTGTCCTCATTGCTTTAACATCATGAAGAATGAATACCCCGAGCTTGGCGGAAACTATGAAGTCATGCACCACAGTCAATTCATCGCAACATTAATTGCTGATGGAAAACTGACACTTGCTGATGACCACCCTTTTAAAGGAAAACGAATCACCTTCCATGACCCATGTTATTTGGGAAGAGGAAATGGAGAATACAACGCTCCACGTTCTGTCATTGAAGCACTCGATGCGGAGCTTGTTGAAATGAAGCGTTGCCAATCAAAAGGACTGTGCTGTGGAGCTGGTGGAGCTCAGATGTTTAAAGAAGCTGAAAAAGGAAACAAAGAGATCAACGACGAACGCACAGGCGATGTGATCGATACGAAAGCAAGTGTTGTAGCAACAGGTTGTCCTTTCTGCAACACAATGATGACAGACGGTGTCAAGTCCGCTGAGAAGTCAAATACAATAGATGTTCAAGACATTGCCGAGATGATCGCCAAGGCCGCAAATATTTTACCAGAATAAACATGTTACTACAAGGAAAAATTGCAATAATTACTGGAGCTTCTAGGGGCATAGGTAAATCCATAGCACAGTCATTTATTGCTCAGGGAGCTACTGTTGCTTTTACATACCGCAGCTCTGAGGAAAAAGCGCTGGAGCTTGAACAAGAACTAACTGGAAATGGAGGCACCGCCAAGGGGTTTAAGTCTGACGCTTCTAAAATGGCTGATGCGGAATCTCTTGTAAAAGAGGTTTTAGAATCCTTTGGAACTGTTGACATCGTCGTAAATAACGCTGGAATTACTGATGATACTTTGCTGATGCGAATGACTGAAGACCAATGGGACAGAGTCATAAATGTCAACCTAAAAAGCTGCTTTAATCTGACTAAATCCGTGCTTAAAACAATGTTAAAAGCAAGGTCTGGTTCAATCATTAATATCAGTTCAGTGGTGGGCGTTCAAGGAAATGCAGGCCAAGCTAACTACGCAGCTTCTAAAGCAGGGATACTCGGTTTCACCAAATCAATCGCACTGGAACTCGGCTCTCGAAACATTCGCTGCAACGCAATAGCACCCGGCTTTATTGAAACCGAAATGACTGCAAAACTAGACCAGGAAACTGTTGCAGGATGGCGCAAAGCAATCCCTTTAAAAAGAGGAGGAACACCAGAAGATGTAGCCAATGCGTGTGTTTTCTTAGCCAGCGATATGTCCTCGTATATCACAGGCCAAACAATGAATGTTTGTGGCGGAATGATCACAGCGTAAAATTCATCAATGCAAGATTTATTTACCGACCTACAGATAAACGCTCCTCTTTGGCAATGGGTTCTAGGTGGCTGTGTTGCATTGGGTCTGGCGTTACTTAGGTACGCTACTGGTTCAGACAGGCCGACACAACCATGGTTAAGATGGGGATTGGGGATGTTGAGGTTTTTCATTTTAGGAACTCTCTGCTTTCTTCTACTAGAACCTCTGATAAAGTCTTTAACGAAAGAAGTCGAACCTTCAAAAATTATTTTAGTTCACGATGGAACTTCGTCACAATGGATGGGGAAAGATAGCACGGCAAGAAAACTTGAATTACAGACATGGATTCAAGAACTTCCTGCATTTTTTGAAGATCAAAACATTGAAACGAAAAGCTTCGTGTTCGGTGCCAAACTTCAAAGTCTAACAGCTCTCTCAATCAAGGAAGACTCTCTTCAATTTGACTTGCCTAGAACTGATTTGGCCGGAGCTATTAAAGATGTTAAAGATCTGTATTCGCATAAAAACGTTGCAGCAGTCATTGTCACAACTGACGGGTTAACAAATCGAGGATACAGTCCTGAGTTTAGCTCAGAGTTTATGAATACTCCTCATTTCTTTGTGGGTAGTGGTGATACAACAAACATCAAAGATTTAAAACTCGATGATTTAATCTGTAACGACGTTGCCTATCTGGGAAATGACTTTCCAGTAGAAATTAGACTTCATGCAAAAGGTTTTAAAGGCGAGAAAATTACCTCCACCTTATTTGTCAATGGAGAGAAAAGAGACGAAGCCGTTTGGCTGACAGAATCAAAAGTCGATTACAAAAGCCATAATTTTACAGTAAGGGCAGACAAAAAGGGAGCTACGAAGATTCGCGTCACCTCAAAATCTGAGAACTCCAATGAATATTTGTTGACTAACAATTCCGGAACAACCATCGTCGATGTTCTAGAGAGCAAGAGAAGGGTCTTGATTGTGGCCGATGCCCCACATCCTGATGTAGCCGCAATAAAAAATGCAGCACAAAGTAACAAGCATCAAGAAATTAACGTTATGTGGGCGAGTGAATTAAGTGAAATAGATTCAATACCACAATACGACATCATGATTCTGCACAACTTGCCAAACCCACAACATCCACTCCCTGATGCTGTTGGGAAGGCAATTGCAAAAGATGTGCCTATGCTATTTTTCGGGGGTGCCAGCGTGGATTGGAAACAATTACCTGCAGAAAGAACAGGCTTCATCTATGAGACTTCTGACCTGTCTGAAAGTGTCGGTGGAGACTTAAACAATGTGTTTTCTTTATTCTCTGTGGACGAAAAATTAGAAGCACAGCTATCGTTCTTACCACCATTAAACTCCGTGTTAGGCAAAGTTGAAGCAAAAAATTCACTCGAAATCTTGCTGTATAAAAAGCTAGGGACCCTAGAAACCACATGGCCTTTGTGGGCGTTTAACAAAGATGCTTCTGGAAGAAAGAGTGGAGTGGTATTGGGCGATGGAGTGTGGAGATGGAGGATTGAAAGTTTTATTCGAGAAGGCAATTTTGAAACATTTGATCACTTAATCAACAACTCCATTAAATACCTTTCCAGCAGAGAGGATGTTCGAAGATTTAGAATAGAAGCATCAAACACCTTGTTCGAAGATGAAAGGGTGAAATTCAAAGCTCAAGTTTATGATGCCTCGTTGAACCCCACCACAGATGTAGATATAGAGTTAACGTTGACGGACAAAAATGGGAAAACTTTTTCTTTTTACTTTACCCCCGAAAACGAGAACTACACCTTGAATTGTGGCAGGCTATCACCTGGGTCTTACCAATGGGAATCACATTGTGTTCTCGATTCCGAGTACAAAAATCTCCAAGGAGAACTTAACATCATGGAACTAAAAGCTGAACACACATCATCAGCTGCAGATCACGGCCTTTTAAAAAGACTTGCCGACAAGGCTGGCGGGACCTTTCTGGGCTCAATTTCTGAAGTTGACTTATCGATCGTCACTGACAATATTGAACTCAGAAATGTTGAACATGAATATACGGAAAGGCATGAATTGATTCGCTACGATATTTTGGTGTGGATTATACTTGGCGCCCTAACTTTAGAATGGGTAGTCAGAAGAAGACAAGGTGGATACTAGATAACACAAAGAAAAGAAATTAATAAATTAAACTATAAATTATGAATATACCCTCAGACGAAGAAAAGAAACGCATACGACTAATCGTCATTGCAACCTTGGTGATCCTCCCAGTAGTATTGCTTTGGAGTTCACTTACAGTAACCATTGCATCAGGTCATGCAGGGTTAGTATTCCATACTTTCGGAAATGGAGTAAACCCAGAAGCTGATCCTCTGAAAAGTGGCTTTCATATCAAGGCTCCATGGGATAAGATCTATGAATACGAAATAAGGCAGCAAGAGCTTTTTGAAAATCTGGAAGTCTTGTCATCAAACCTTTTGAAAATCAAGATGGACATGACAGTCTTTTACCAACCTGTTTACACCAAGCTTGGTTATCTCGAGACTGAGAGAGGTTCACGCTATAAATCTAAGGTTATCCAACCTGCGATGAGATCTGTCGCCAGAGAGGTGATCGCGCAATACTTACCTGAAGAGTTCAACACCACGAAACGTGAAGAAATTCAGCTTGAGATTGAGAACAGATTGTCTGAAAAGCTATCAAACAACTATGTTCAACTGAACGATGTTCTGATAAGAAACATTGAACTTCCGCTAACTCTGGAGCAAGCTATTGAACGCAAACTACAACAAGAGCAAGAGTCATTGGAATATGAATTTCGACTTGAAAAAGCGAGCAAAGAAGCAAGTCGAAAACGTATTGAGGCAGAAGGCATTCGTGACTTCCAAAACATTGTATCCCAAAGCATCTCCGATGAAGTACTTCAATGGAAAGGAATTGAGGCTACACAAGAGCTTGCAAATAGCACCAACGCAAAGGTTGTTGTTATTGGTTCTGGTGAAAACGGACTCCCATTAATCCTTGGAGGAAACTAGAAACACAAAACATGAGTCACAAAAAAGGCCCGCTTTAAATAGCGGGCCTTTTTTTATATCTAATAAGATACTATATGATCGTGTCTACTTTGAGTAGAAAACTTTGTGTTATGCTTTGTCAGCTAAAATACCTTCACGCTTTGCTCTGTTGATGGCTGTCAACAAACCAATCTTGTTAATCGTACGCATCGCAGCAACAGATACACGAAGTGTGATCCATCTGTCTTCCTCAGTGATATAAAATCGCTTGCGCTGAAGGTTTGGGTAAAAACGACGCTTGGTTTTAGCGTTAGAGTGACTAACGTTGTTTCCAAACATTACTTTCTTTCCTGTTATCTGACAAATACGGCTCATGACTCTAAATTTAGGAGTGCAAAGAAACGACTTTATTTTCTATCTACCAAGACTAGCAGTGAAACTCTTCAAGGATTCTTTCAAATACTGCAACCCCTTGTCTACAGATGAATCAACAACCTCACTGCGATTGCCTTCTAAATAATGAATCCAAGAAGTACACCCATGAGGTCCAGCTACTGAAAAACATACAGTCCCAACGGGGACTTTCTCAGTCCCTCCAGAAGGACCAGCTATTCCAGTAGTCGCAATTGCAAAATCAACCTTCATAACCTCTCTACAACCTATGGCCATCGATTCAGCAACTTCTCGACTCACCACTCCATACTTTTCAATCGTAGAAATTCCAACATGCAAGACAGAGCACTTCACGTCTGTTGCATAAGCAACAATACCTCCTTTAAAATAACGACTGGATCCGGGAACGGAGCTAATCGCTTTCGCGATAGCTCCGCCCGTTATACTCTCAGCTGTACCGAGCGTAAAATCGTGATCATTGAAAAAATCAGTCAACTGCAAGTCTGATTACAGTGTGAGCTCCCGCTTGTGAAATTTCAACGAGATAAACCCCTGACGAAAGGTGAGATATGTTTACTTTCTCTACCATAGAAACTGTTGTCCAAGAAGACAAAACTCTGCCGTTTAAGTCGATAATTTTAACATCATGAGCACCTGCTCTGTCGATTACCAAATCAACATGATTTGTTGCTGGATTTGGATAGATCGCAACATCTCCTTCAGAGAAAGGGTCTGAAATACCCACGTAATCCTCAAATTCAATATCTGAACAGTCTCCCAAATCGGCTACTGCCACACGGAGATGAACAATGTCATTCAAATCAACCGGATCAAGATCTCCACGAACATGAAGTCCTGGCTCGAAGTCTCTCTGGTATATTATCTCCAAATGATCTGAGATATCTGGAGCCAGTGAGCCAAAAACTGACTCATATCCATCGAAGTCTAAATCTGGGGTTAAATCACAGGCATCGTCAGAATTCCAAGTTAAACCCCCGTCTAAAGAATGAACAACATAAAGGTGACGGTAGTTTTGAGTCCCTGTTGAATAATCCTCTCTGATCGCAGAGTAAGTAACAAAAAAGTTTCCATAGAAGTCTGAACCCATGCTAGGAATTCCAGCAAGATTCACGAAATAAGCAGCAATATCATCCTCTAAATCAATGGTGCCACTTTCATCTATATCATAAGCATATGCAATTGTTAATGAACTGTCTATACCAAAACTCTGGTTCCAATACTCCAATCCGTTGGTTCCTGGAAAGTAGGATGTCGTTTCATCAGTCGTATCTGCATCCATATAGTACATGCCGCCAAAAACCACATGAACAATTCCGTCACCATCCACGTGAACGTCACCAGATCCGTCAGAATTTAAATATTCTTGAAAAATTCCGTCTTCATCAAAATCTTCCCCGCCATCAATAGGTAAACCATCATCTACAACATAGTTGTCTACTGGAAAGTCAATCACAGCAGTGTACGTCCAGCTGTCCCCATTGTCTTCTGAAATCATGACGAAAGTATCCATAAAGTCATTAAACACTGCAAAAGCAACAACACCATCTCTAGCGTGTATCGCGTAAGTATCTCCAGCGAAGCCCACGAAATTAGTCGTATCTAGCTCAGGGAAGGTTACCTGTTCCCAGGTCGACCCAGCATCCAGTGAACGATAGTACATGAGCGCACCGTCTTGCCCTTGAAAAGCAAAGCCTCCATTCGCTACAGGAGTAGACACACCTAAGACGTGAATCGTATTTCCGTCAATTCCGCTTGTCGCAGTTCTTGGCCAAAGAACCCCTGAAGGCCCATCCATCGGAATGCTCATTTCGGACCAAGCGTCACCACTACCCATCTGTCGAGAAGTGATTAAAAAAGGGGTGTCAATTCCTGGATGTGTAACACTGTATTCTGTTCCGGAAGCTGTTTGCCCGATCGAAGCCCATCCGCATCGAATACTCTCAATACTCTCATAAGGCTGATCCTCCCAATCGTCTCCATCAAAAAAATTGTAACCCGTTCCACGGTCAGGAAATGAGCCTGTCTCCAAGCTCATATTCCATCCAGCACTAATCGCATCACCTGATCCCACAAGCCGATCATCGATGGATGCATTTGACTGAAGATCATACTGCGTAAGTCCAATGATTTGACGTTGAACGACCAAAGCACGGGTTTGAATGTTTTCAATCTGGCCAATTTGACCTTCTTCTGAGAAAGGTATTAAAGGAATCTCATTAAAACCATCAACCGAACGGTTGGGCATCGGCTTTGAGATTCTAGACTCGACAGGAACTTGAGGAGAATCGCTTAGAGAAAAAGAAGGGGCCTGAGCTTCTTGCTGGGCTGAGAAAGGAGCCTGTAAACCAGCTGCAATAAAAAGCATCACTGAGGCAAATCGTAAAGTTTGTTTCATGAAATAGGTGTTAATCTGAATTTGTAAGTCCAAACTAATCAATTATCTCCACTATAACATCATTTAGTTGCTACAAAAGATGTTTCTCAATCTTTCAGAGTCGCAATAATTGTTTCTCTACCTGTAACATTGTCATCTAAATTGACATGAATGTCAGCATTTGGAGGAAGAAAAATATCGATTCTAGAACCAAATTTAATAAAACCGACTTCCTGTCCTCGAGTTAACACCTGTCCTGGTGTGATGTAATATCGTATTCTTCGAGCTACAGCTCCTGCGATTTGTCGGAACAAAACCTCTCCACGTTCACCTTCTATGACCAATGTAGTTCTTTCGTTTTCCGTGCTGCTCTTAGGGTGCCATGCCACAAGATATTTACCTGTGTGGTACTTGGCATACTTGACCAATCCAGCCATAGGAGTCCACTGACAATGAACATTTAAAGGACTCATAAAAACACTCACTTGGATGCGCTCATCTTGAAAGTATTCTGACTCGTTTACCTTCTCGATGACGACGACCTTACCATCGCTTGGAGAGATGACATCCCCAGCACCTCCGGAAGGCACCCTCTTGGGAATCCTGAAAAATTGAGCGAATAAAACGAAAACAATCGCAGAAACAGAACCCACTATCCACAGGGCAATTTTCGGGACTTCGAAATAAAACAACCCAGATAAAACTAGAGCTGATACAACAAGTACCAAGCCCAATGGAACAAAACCTTCTCTATGTAGTGTCATGAAATAAATGCTCTAATTAATAGTACAACCGGTGCCGCAATAAGAAGCCCATCAAACCGATCTAAAATACCACCATGACCCGGTAGTAAACTGCCACTGTCTTTTACGTTAGCACGCCTTTTAAGTGCACTTTGGACCAAGTCACCTACAGTAGATAATATTCCAGTAAGCAAGCCAAGCAAAACTCCCTCCTCCCCGAGCCAAAGCCAACCCACAAAAGAAGCGCCAACTGCACCGACAAAAGCACCCTCCCAGGATTTGTTAGGGGATACAACCGGAGCAAGACCTCCCTTTATGAACCTTTTACCGAACAGCTTGCCACCGAAATATGCAAACGAGTCATTCGCCCAAATCCAAGTTAAAAATGCCACGACATCCCACCCTCTGTATTTCTCAGTGATGCCTAACCAAGCATCCAACGGACTGCCCATAGCCCACAAAGACAAAACAGCAATTGTGATGAGCAAATAACCAAATGAAGATCCCTTTAAATTCGCGTACTCTTTTAACCCTTGAAGTAAAACAGCTGCCCACAATACAGTAGCGGAAATGAAATCAAATGTTGTCGCGACAACAACAACAGAAACAAATACAACTCCCGTTAAACTTCGCGTGAGTAATTCATTCATAACTGCAAGATAGATTTTGCTTGCTCTACAAAACCTTCTGGAACTAGGAGCTGGACCTGTAAAGTAGCAAAACCCACACCAGAGTAACAGCTGTCTTGTCGATTCATAATGACACAAGGTAAGTCAGCCTCAATAAGTATTTGCTTTCGCATCTCTACGCCAGGAGCGAAAGAATCAGAAAAAACAGAAACCCAGCCATTCATTATTCTGAATCTTGCTCCTTGCTAACCTGCTCAGTAACGGTGACTTTTTCTTCGATCAACTGAACACCAACCTCCTCTTCTTCAAAAGGTCTGGGCCCTAAAATTCGCTCAACATCTGCCTTGAAAATAACTTCATCCTTCAGAAGAGCTTCAGCCAGTTCAGTAAGCTTCTCTTTGTTAATACGCAATATCTCTTGAGCTTTTGCATAAGCCTCTTCGATCACTTTACTCACTTCCTCATCAATAATGCGAGCTGTCGCTTCAGAATAGGGTTTTGTGAAAGACTGTTCACCTCTGGAGTCATAATAACTGACATTCCCGATTTTTTCATTAAGGCCATAAACTGTCACCATAGCCTGAGCTTGCTTCGTTACTTTTTCCAAATCACTTAACGCTCCAGTTGAAATTTTACCAAATGTGATTGCTTCTGCAGCTCGACCACCCATCGCAGCACACATTTCGTGAAAAATTTGTTCTGTTGTCGTAATCTGGCGCTCATGTGGAAGATACCAAGCCGCGCCTAGGCTCTTGCCTCTTGGGATAATACTCACCTTCATTAGTGGAGAAGCATACTCCAACAACCAACTCACAATAGCATGACCCGCTTCATGAAAAGCAATCGTTTTCTTCTCAGTAGCAGAAATCACACGCGATCTCTTTTCTAAACCTCCTACGATTCTGTCAACGGCTTCATTGAAATCCGTATGACCTACCGATTTTTTACTTTTCCTAGCGGCAAACAAAGCAGCCTCGTTACAAACATTGGCAATATCTGCACCACTAAATCCAGGGGTTTGCTTTGAAAGAAGATCAATATCGATCGTCTCATCAGTTTTGATTGGCTTGAGATGTACTTTGAAAATCGCTTTTCGCTCATTAACATCTGGCATATCAACATAAATCTGCCTGTCGAAACGGCCAGCTCTCAACAGAGCCTTATCTAAGACGTCAGCTCTATTTGTAGCAGCAATGATAATAACTCCACTGTTAGAGCCAAAGCCATCCATCTCTGTTAAAAGTTGGTTTAAGGTATTTTCTCTTTCGTCGTTTGAGCTAAAGCTCGCATTTTTCCCTCGGGCTCTACCTATTGCATCAATTTCATCAATAAAAATGATGGAAGGGGCCTTCTCTTTTGCTTGTTTAAATAAATCTCGGACTCTTGAAGCACCCACACCTACAAACATCTCAACAAAATCAGAACCACTTAAGCTGAAAAAAGGAACCTTAGCTTCACCTGCAACAGCTTTAGCCAACAATGTCTTTCCAGTTCCTGGAGGTCCTACTAAAAGAGCACCTTTAGGAATCTTTGCACCTAATTTCGTGTACTTGGAAGGTTTCATAAGGAAATCTACAATCTCTTCCAATTCTTCTTTTGCTTCATCAACACCCGCAACATCTTTGAATGTAATGCCTGTCTCATCACCCTTTTCATGAAGCTTGGCTTTAGACTTTCCTATGCTGAATATCTGATTTCCTGCAGAACCTCCGCCACCCATTCGTTTCATAATGAACATCCAAACAGCAATCATAATTACAAGGAAAAAAATCCAAGAAAACATTTGCTGACCCCATTCATTTACAGGCTCGTATTTGGAGGAGACATTGTTTAAATCAGTCAGTTTTTTATAATCCTCAGTATAGCTGTCTCCGGGTGGCATTGAAAACCATACATCAGGCCCAGCATACAAACTCATGATACCCTGAGAGTCTTCCTCGCTGTCACCACTTAAATCATCTTTCGCTGATTCAACTAAAAAGACTTTGTAAACATGTCCATCATGTATGACATGGTCCACATCACCTGACTCAACATATGATTTAAATTCAGAAAATTGAATTTCTTTTCCTCCTCCATCAGTATTGAGCATAATCATCCCGAGCAACAAAACACCAACAACACCATAAATCCAATAAAAATTTACATTTTTACCTGAATCTTTTTTCTTGTTTGAAGGTTTCGAGACCGGCTTTTTATCCGAACTTGTCTTTTTACTTGAAGATTTCTTCTTATCTACAGCAGTCTTTTTCTTTATATCACTCATACTTCCGCAGCATTTATTAATTCTTCAGAATCGTACTTGTGGTTCGTGATTTTTGCATCACCCCACAACTGTTCAAGAGCAAATCTGCTTCTTGCATCTTTGTGAAACACGTGAACGACAATATCAAAATAATCTACAATGGCCCAAACTCCTGTTCTTAACCCCTGGACACTTACAGGCTTTTCGCCCAAAGCTTCGTAAACAACCTTTTCAACTGAAGCCGCTAAAGCTTCAACCTGAGTATGGCTATTTCCGTGGGAAACAATAAAATATGAGGCAATTGAATTGTTAATCTCACGCAAATCAATAATAGAGATTTCGTGACCTTTTACATCTTCGAGACCTTTAACTACTGCGTCAAGCAGTATTTCAGAGTCGGTTACAGTCGATTTTTTCATGCAGAAATTTGAGGCTACGAAGTTACTACTTTTGCAAGCGATGACAACCGATTTAAGAAACATTAGAGAAATAACAACTCAGAGGGGTGTCTGTTCGCTAATAAGACTGTCAACTATTTGTAGCACAAATGATTACGCTTTTGGGCTGCTGCGCCAACAAGATGCCCCTTCAGAAATCATTGTCGTTGCTGACGAACAAACAAAGGGCAAGGGGCAAATGGGAAGAACGTGGCATTCTTCACCAGGGAAAAATTTAAACCTGAGCTATATTACAAAGAACATTACATCTGCACCACCACTTTTTAACATGGCCGTTGCATTGGGTGTGCTGGATATGATCACAAAGTTTCCACTGCAAAAAGGCATAAGCAGCACCAACTTTCATATTAAATGGCCCAACGATATCGTGTTCAGTAAAAATTCCGAAGTGAGCAAAATTGCTGGCATTCTCATCGAAAACTCTTGGCGTGGAGAAACTCAAACAGCATCAATTGTAGGCGTAGGTGTCAACATCGACACTGTGTTTTCCAAGGAGAAATTAGCTGGGTTTAACTTAATCCCCGGAAATTTCAACAGTTATTTAGCTCACAAGATTTCAGCTCGTGATTTAGAGCTTCCCACCATCAATTCTATTCAAAATAGGATTCACCAACTTTCATTAAAGAGAGGCGAAGAAACAATTCTAGAGGCTTTTAATGGAGCATTGTTTGGGCTCGATGAGAAACGCATGTATACAATAGACAAAAAGCCGTTCAATGGAACTTTTCTGGGTGTCGAAAAAGATGGACGTGGCCTTTTTACCTCAGATGCACAAGAAAACAAAAGGGTGCAATCTTCAAATGTAGTTTGGTCTTTTCAAAAAGGAGAGTAAGCCTTGTTTAAAATAAACTATGCAACAGGAAACTTTTGCTTCATTCCCTGAGACATTTCATCGAACAAACTTTTCAGAGCTGGCTCCACCATCATTTTTGTAAAGGGGTTTAAATCTGCATCACTTCTAACCCTGCAGGAACTTCCACTTTCATGTGACACAGCAACTGCTTCAATACTGAACTTAACTGGGGTTGGTGCAACCGTATTTAATTTGATGAGGACATTGTCAGCCTGCTCAGACAAATCTTTTTCAAGGTGAACAGAAACCCCTCCCTTCACTTTAAAAGAACATGTGTCACCCTGTGAGATATAATCCTTGACAGCCCCTTCGGGAAGCAACTCTCCCAACCTCACCAAATCATTGATCTCCGCTTTTAAATCCTTGGTAGAAATACCTAAGATTACTTCTGGGCCTTCAAATGCAATCATTTTACGTTTAAATTGAATGGTGGTTTTCACTCCAAGTAACAGGGTCAATACTCCAAGAGTCTAACTGAATTTTTTGCGCTTTCGTAATGTAATTCGAATCTGTTGCAACCTCCAACATCGTAGGGTAGTCAGTGAGGGTGAAAAACGGGCATTCCTTAAGTTCAAATCTCTTCGCGGCATCTGGGAATCCATAAGTAAAGAAAGCAAGCAGTCCTATGACTCCTAATCCTGCTTCTCTAAGTGCATCAACGGCAGACAAAGAACTTTTTCCGGTTGATATTAAATCTTCAATCACGAACACATTGCTAAACTGTGAGTAATCACCCTCAATTCTGCGGCCTGTACCATGCTCTTTTGCTGAGGCCCTGACATAGATAAAAGGAACCTCTAACTCTTGAGCAATTAAGGCACCCAGAGCTATTCCACCAGTTGCAACTCCCGCTATGGCATCTGGCTTTCCAAATCGGTCTTGAATCATCTCAGATGCTATTTTACGCATCGATGTTCTGATCTCTGGGTAACTTAAAATCCTTCTGTTGTCACAATAAATAGGGGAGTTCCTTCCACTTGCCCACTTAAATGGCTGTTCAGGAGACAATTGAACCGCTTTAATGCGAAGCAGGAATTCCGCAACCTTTCTGTGATTATCTTTGCTAGTAGACATGTCACAAATGTACGTTGTATTTATGCTGAATCGAAGGGTTTGTTTTAACGAATCCGACTCTGCTATGCTCCCAAAAGAAGCTTCAACATTGTCACTTTTCAACCCCGATTCTAAGACACTAAAAGACCTTCCCAAGTTTATTAATTCTCATCCGAATATAGAAGAAATATATATTTCAAGCCCAAATCTAGAACAGATGTGGATGAGGTTTTGCATGAACTATTTTGAAGTCGTCTCAGCTGGAGGGTTGGTTGTAAATAAGAATGGAAATGTGCTCTGGATAAACCGCAATAAAAACTGGGACCTTCCCAAAGGAAAAGTTGAGCGTGGAGAGAGTCTGGAAGATGCCGCTGTTCGAGAAGTTACGGAAGAAACTGGCATCCGTAAATTAAAGATAACAGGAGATTTAGTGACAACATACCATACCTATGAAATCAACGGGATCGCGCACCTTAAAACAACATTCTGGTACACAATGATTCACAATGGAGAGGAGACGGTAGGAACCCCTCAAGCAATTGAAGGAATTACTGAAGTTACCTGGATGCCTGTACCTGTGCCAGAAAAAATATGGACGTCCACCTACGGTACAATACGCATCGTCGTCAATGCTTTTTTACAACCTACCTAGGCAACTTATAAAGCACCCCACCCAAGCCATTGCTTGGCCTTAATGAAGAGTTAGAATGGACCTTCAAACTCGGAGAAACAATGATTGTTTGAGGCATAGAAGTGATGCCTAAGCCATCTAACCAACGGCAATCCGCTCCCACCCATCTCAGTGTTTCCGAGACCGATTTGCGCTTTGAGACCAAACTGTCCCATTCTTTCTGAGTTCCGTCGATACAAAGAACTACGAACTGAAGGTTTTTTCGTTTGCTCTTTAAAGAATTCTCAACAGCTCGAAATGCACTCCACTCCGTCAAGCTCGTACCACTTCCGTTTTTTACAACAAGAATAACGCTCCAAGAACCAAACAGCTCATCCACATGAACTAAGTCTGAAGAAGGTGTTGTCCAAATGGCGCTCTCCAAATCATTTTCACCCCAAAGCTCTATACCTCTCAATGAACGGAGCTCTGCGAGTGGAGAATCTTCATGTCGCTCCCACCAAACTGAAGCCAACGAATTGGGCTTCTTCAGGTCCCACCACCACATGGCAAAATCTAAATCGGCAGTGTTCATCTGGACAGAGTCCAAATGCTCAACCCCTAGAAAACAATCTCCATGGACCTCAATCCAAGAGGAACACCAGCCCGGTGATCGCGCTTTTTGCAACTTCGATCTGCAGGTATCAAAATGCATTTCTTCCAACCATACCTTTTTTAATTTATCCCTCCCCCATCCAGAATCTATTCTCCATTGCCACAGTCGAGATCTCACTAAATCTGCATAACAAAACTCTTGAAGAAACGCTTCAGATTCTAACAATTTGAAACAAGCATTCTCAAAAACTTGGTTCACCGAATCAATGTAGAAAGTGTCAGCCAATGACCTTGCTCTTCCAACAGCTCCGGACAATATCATCCTGTCATACAACACCAATTCATCGAGTTTAGAAGCCAAAATTCGCAATGAATCGTATTGCATCGAAGGGTGGTTTTCTCCCCAAACTGCGCGTGCTGCATTCCCGCGCAACCGTCTTGCACCTACACTGGGCTTGAACAATGAAAGCGTGTCTTTCTCAACACCATTAGCTCTCACCATAACTTTCCAACTCCAAGGAGGAGCTTCGAACTCATAAACTCTCGTATACTCTTGTGGTTGTGGAAAAGAGAATTCACCTTGACCAGAAACGGAGATGATGTCTACAAATTTCTTTACTCCAACAACGCCTTCAAGAATTTCATACATATAAATAAACGAAGGGATCTCGGAACTGGTTTCCGAAAACCCTTTTATTTGAACCGGGATTTCTTCTTGGCTACAAATCGGGCTCGAGAAGAAAGTCAGAGCTGTCAGAACCAGTAGAAGTTTTGTTGCTGTCTTAAACAAATTTCAAAACAGCTTGAGGAACAAATTCACTTATATCACCACCATTCGATAAAATATCTCGCACAACTGAGGAAGAAATAGCTGCATACTCTGGGTCCGTAAAGAGAATGACTGTTTCTAAAGAAGAGTTCAGCCTTTTGGACATTTGAGCGATGGTGCGTTCGTATTCAAAATCCCCTCCATTCCTCACTCCCCTAAGCATCCAAGATGCATCAATTTCATCGCAGAAATTAACGGTTAAACCTTGATAGCTTTCAATTCTTACTTGCGCCACATCTTGAAAAACAAGGTTTAGCATCTCTAGCCTTTGATCTAAAGTGAATCTTGTTTTCTTCGAAGTATTGACTCCTACAGCAAGGACAATCTCATCAAACATAGACAAAGCTCTACGGATGATGTTTTCATGTCCCAATGTTATTGGATCGAAGGATCCTGGGAAAACGGCTCTTCTCATGATTCGAAGTTAAAGAAACTAAACACAACATGACCAAACTTTCTACTTTCAACAAATCCTGCCTCTTGTGAGAAAACCATCCTTTCTCCATGCTCTAAGACGAATACGCCATCTTTCTTGACAACACCTGATTTCTGAACGCAGGCAGGTATTTTTTTGAAATCACTCATTTCAAAAGGCGGGTCTGCAAAAACAAAATCAAATGAAGATGTCGCCCTTTTAAGAAACGAAAAGCAATCACCCGTGACAACAAATGACTTGTCGTAACCCAATGTCTTAAAGTGCTCCTTGATCTGCTTACATGACCTGTTCTGCTTTTCTACTGAAGTGACTGAACCTGCTCCTCTGCTAGCACATCCAATACTTACCATACCCGTGCCTGCAAACAAGTCCAAGACATGGGCTCCCTCTAAATCCATTCTCGTGCTCAACAAATTGAACAATCCTTCCCTTCCGAAATCAGTGGTAGGCCTTCCCTGAAATCCCCGTACTGGCATCAATTGTCTGCCCCGCCACTCCCCACCTGTAACCCTCATAATGCCAGTGATTTTAAACCTTCCCATTCTGCGTCATCACAAAGATGTATCTCGGTGAAAAACCTTGAAAGTGAAGATTTCAACTCCACAGCTCCTGACCCTGATATTCGCACAATTAAGTCTTTAGGCCCCTTCCCATCTCGGTGCATTACGTTCACAATATTGTAGAGCATACCCTCAATATCCCCTCCTTCTGAGTATCCGGACCAAATCGCTTTACCACCGAAAGCAGCTACAAAATCCGCCCCCCTTTTTCCAACATCTACTCGAACTACCCACTTGCCCAACTTATTTCTTGAATCGGCAACGGCGATCTTCATGAAAGCTGCTCGATTGATAACACCTCTGGCTTGCGGAAAAGATTTGATGACAGCAAACTCCCAATTTTCATCTGTTTTTTCGATAAAAACAGGCTCACCTTCTACAGACTCTAAATGCTGCTGACGCAACAAAGAATGGTGAACAGATCCTGATGCATCCAAAGCCACAGCATTGTGAAAATCAAACCACATGGATGCAGATTCTTCACTGTCCTGAAGCACAACAGCTGGGAGCATTGTTACAGGAGAATATCTTCGGGAATAGACCACTGTTTCTAAAGCTTTAGACCTGCTTTTCAAAGCCCTAATAACTTCTGGAAGCATAGAGGGCTGAGTGACCTCGCGCGAGCCGAATGTATAATTTACAACTTCATTTTTTTTCGACATCCAAGCCCATTGCACTTCGAACCCGTCCCATCTCAGCAACAAACCGAATGGGGCAACTTTTGTCTCAATGACTTGATCAGTTTCGCCAGTTTCCATCTGTGTGCGCTTCGGAAATTGACCCGAAACTTAACGTGTCTTTCTTCACCTTCTCTCTGCCGAAAGGTGTTGGGTCTTGCACCAACAAAGTAGGTTGCCAAAGTCCTCCAACTTCAACAATCCCAACTTTCATAATGAAACGTTCGCCTGTTAACGGATTAAAAGGCATTTCGTTCATTTTAAAAAGTGGAAGCTTTGAAGATATGCGTTCTTCTTGTGTGAAGTTTTCAGCAAAAAAACTTGTGTAGGTGGTGTCTCTAATTTTAAAAGGACTGTTGTCCTCCTCAATGTCTGATAAAAGTTGCAATTGGGTCACACCGATAATGGAAGAAATACTATCTAAGTCAAGTCGCTTGATGACATAACCATTCTCAAAACTTTTTCTTTCTGGCAACGTGTCGTGAAATGAACCCATGTTGTATGTTACAGGAACAACAACTGCTTTAATAAATGATTTAAGGCTATCAAAATCCAAGGCATAAGTACCGTAGATCGATTTGTGAGACAATTGGCTTTCACGAATGTCTTTTAAACGTTGAATGGTTTGGGCTTGAACCTGAACCTTCGTTTCTTGAAACACAATCTCCTCATTCACAGACATGACAACAGACAATGACAAACCCAAAGAACCTAAAACTCCGACAACAAGCAACCACTTGTAATCCTTCGTGTTGATTTTATCGAGTACAGATGGAAGTGCGATTACACCCACAAAAATGAGAGCTAATCCAGCAAAAAACATCCCCCAAGGCTGGCTTTCAAGTGCGTCTCCAAGTAAAAATTTTACCACAGAAACGGAACCAGATAGGAGTAAAAATGCAGAAATGACGTACTTACCTAAGTCTATGTTATTCTTATTCATAAAAATTATATTTCGAGCAACGAAACTACAACATACTTTGCGCAATACATAAGCCTAGCGCCTGTAACTTCGCCTGTGAATGTTAAGTTACACTCCCAAGGAGCTTGCCTCTAGACTACGGTCCCAATTTCCACACACTCCAACTCAGGGTCAGGAGAGACTTGTGCATGTTTTTTCTAAATTCTCGTTGTCTGAAAAACCCCGTTGTACTTTAATTATTAAAGGATATGCTGGAACAGGTAAAACCACGTCAATTGGCGCGATCGTCAGGACATTAAGAGAGTTACGCATGACAACTGTGCTGCTAGCCCCAACAGGGCGGGCGGCAAAAGTGATGGCATCCTACAGCGGAATTAACGCTTCAACCATACACAGGAAAATATATACGGGAGCAAAACGTCCCGATGGATCAGACGGTTACAAAATCGCTGCCCATAAATTTAAGAAAACAGTGTTCATTGTCGACGAGGCATCGATGATAGGTGAGACAAGTGGCCTTGTAACTAACCTCTTGGACGATTTACTCGAATATGTTTTTTCAGGAGTGGATTGCAGGCTTGTTCTTGTTGGTGATGACGCTCAATTACCGCCGGTCGGGTGTTCCTCAAGCCCCGCTCTTCAGGAGTCTCGACTCGCATCTATGCACAACTTAACCATAGCAACTGTTGAACTTACGGAGGTTGTGAGGCAAGAGCTCGACAGCAGCATACTCGCAAATGCGCATGCATTGCGCTTGTGTATTGAACAAGCTGGTGATGATGGAAAAACCAACTTCCCCCACATCGACCTTGGCTCCGGACCTGATGTTGTGAGACTGCCAGGTTTAGAGCTTCAGGAAACCTTAGAAACTCTGCATGGTCGTTATGGGGAAGAAGGCGTCATTGTTGTTACCAGATCCAACAAAAGAGCTGTTCTATTTAATGGTCAAATCCGCTCTCGGGTTTTGTGGCAAGAAGATGACATCAATGCCGGTGATCGATTAATGGTGGTGAGAAATGATTATTATTGGCTCAAAGAGCACAAAGAATTGCCCATTGATTTAATCGCAAATGGTGACATGCTGGAAGTCGCTAGAATTGGATCCAGATTTAAAAGGTACGGACATGAGTTTGCTGAAGTTGACTTAATCTTATCTGACTTTCCCGACTACCCATCCTTTTCAGTAACAATTCTGCTAAGCCTATTGCACGACCCACGCCCTTCGCTTCCTCAATCAGACAGCAAAGCGCTGTATCGTTCAATTGCTGAAGATCACGCTGGACTTCGCACAAAATCAGCCATACACAAAGCAGTTATTTCCGATCCGTGTTACAGAGCGCTTCAAGTGAAGTTTGCATACAGTCTAACATGTCACAAAGCTCAGGGTGGACAGTGGCCTGCAGTGATTTTAGACCAAGGGTATCTTACTGAAGAGATGCTCAACAAGGATTGGCTTAGGTGGCTTTACACTGCTTTTACAAGGGCGGAAAAAGAACTCTACCTCTTGAATTTCAATGATCAGTTTTTTACTGAGGTTTCATCACAAACGGAAGATATAAATTGATCCAATTTGGTGTAATGGAAGGTTAGCCTTTAGGTAAAAGAATCCAAAGAGAAATGTAAATAGCAGCACCAAAACCTGCAACAGAGAAAAAAACAAATGCAAATCTAACATTCCGAACTGGCAGATCATAGTATTCAGCCAATCCAACACATACCCCAGCTACTTCTTTGCCGTATTTCCGTCTTCTTAGTTTATGCATTTTTATCTTTAAGTATTGTACTTAATGATAAATATAAGGCGAAAATCAAAGAGTATTCGAAAAGAACGTTGTACTTTTGAACCCCATTAAAAAACACTCTTATGGCGACAAATCGCACATTTACAATGCTCAAGCCGGACGCTACCGGAGCTGGCAACACAGGAAAAATTATTGACCGCATGATTGAGGCAGGTTTCTCAATTAAGGCAATGAAATGGACGCAGCTTTCAAAAGCCCATGCTGAGGCTTTTTACGCTGTTCACTCTGAACGACCTTTCTATGGTGACCTTGTTGAGTACATGACATCAGGGCCTATCGTTGCAATGATTCTAGAAAAAGATGATGCAGTTGCATCTTTCCGCGAGCTCATTGGAGCAACAAACCCTGCTGATGCAGCGCCTGGGACGATCAGGGCTGACTTCGCTGAGAGTATCTCTGCCAACGCTGTTCACGGTTCTGATTCAGATGAAAACGCTCAAATCGAGGGTCGTTTCTACTTCAGTGAATGTGAAGAAGCGTAAAGATAGATTTTTATGGAAAAAATTAAAGTAAACAACCCGGTTGTAGAAATCGATGGCGATGAGATGACTCGCATTATTTGGCAGTTCATCAAGGATAAGTTAATTCTACCTTACCTAGATATTGAACTGCTCTATTATGACTTGGGAATAGAGAAACGTGATGAAACGAATGACCAAATCACAATTGATGCTGCTGATGCGATTAACAAATATCACGTAGGTATTAAGTGTGCGACAATCACCCCTGATGAAGACAGAGTTGAAGAATTTGGGCTCAAAAAAATGTGGCGCTCTCCAAATGGGACACTCAGAAACATCATTGGCGGAACTGTTTTCCGCGAGCCTATTATTATGAAAAATGTTCCAAGGCTTGTTCCAGGATGGACTGAGCCCATTTGTATCGGACGTCATGCATTCGGGGATCAGTACAAAGCGACTGACACTGTCATTAAAGAAAAGGGCACTCTGAAAATGTCTTTCACTCCAAAAGATGGAGGAGAAACAAAAGAATGGACAGTCTTTAATTTTGAAGGTGCTGGCGGAGTGGCAATGAGTATGTACAACACAGACGAAAGCATCTATGGCTTTGCACATTCTTGTATGAATCAAGCTCTGACAAAGAAGTGGCCACTTTACCTCTCTACTAAGAATACAATCTTAAAAGCATACGACGGACGCTTCAAGGACATCTTCCAAGAGGTCTTCGATGCTGATTACTCTCAGAAGTTTGCTGATGCAGGAATCACCTACGAGCATCGTCTGATTGATGACATGGTAGCTGCTGCGATGAAGTGGAGCGGTGGGTTTATTTGGGCTTGCAAGAACTACGACGGAGATGTTCAGTCTGACACTGTAGCCCAAGGCTTTGGGTCACTCGGACTGATGACATCTGTGCTTGTGACTCCTGATGGCAAAACAATGGAAGCTGAAGCTGCACATGGCACTGTTACCAGACACTATAGAGAGCACCAGAAGGGAAATAAAACATCTACAAATCCAATCGCTTCGATCTTTGCTTGGACTCGTGGGTTAAACTTCCGTGGGAAGCTTGATGGAAATGACGATTTGAGAAATTTTGCTGATACACTCGAACAGGTTTGCATAGATGTTGTTGAAAGCGGACGCATGACGAAAGACCTTGCACTTCTCATTCACAAGAAGGACATGACTTCTGAGCACTGGCTTACAACAGAAGGGTTCTTAGAAGCGATTGATTCCGATCTCAAAGTGCGGATGGGAGCTTAAGCAAGTATGACTCTGAATTTAAGAAAGTAGAATTTACATTGTCTGTAGATTCTACTTTTTTTGTAGCATAATGTGCAAGGTGAAAATGACACACGGAAGCATAGTTTAAGCAAATCAAACATCTGGCAATCATCCAAATGAACCTGCTAACGTTGTTAATTAATCAACTATAAAGGAATCCTCCAGAGTGATTGCTTTTAGATATCTTTACAAGATGGAAATGAATGAAAACAATGTGAATAGACCTTCTAATTCAAAAGAAGCTATGGCTCTTGAAAATCGTCATGGAGCTCATAACTACCACCCACTGCCCGTCGTTCTGGACAGAGGAGAAGGTGTGATTGTTTGGGATCTCGACGGAAAGGAATACTTCGACTTCCTCAGCGCTTATAGTGCTGTAAACCAAGGCCATTGTCATCCGGCCATTGTAAAGGCAATGGTGGATCAAGCGAAAAAACTCACTCTAACTTCACGCGCTTTCTACTCATCAAACCTTGGGAATTACGAGCGATTTATCACTGAATATTTTGGGTACGACAAGGTTTTACCTATGAACACGGGAGCTGAAGCTGTTGAAACTGCCATCAAAATTGCCCGCAAATGGGCTTACGATGTGAAAGGGGTAAAAACTGACCAAGCTCGCATCTTAACATGTAGCGAGAATTTCCATGGCCGCACCACAACAATCGTGTCATTCTCAACTGATGATGATGCCACAGGTGGATTTGGACCCTATACCCCAGGATTTGACGTCATCGAGTACAACAACCTCGACGTGTTAAGAGAAGCTGTAAAAAACCCGAGTGTAGCAGGCTTTTTGGTCGAGCCTATTCAAGGTGAAGCTGGCGTGAATGTCCCCTCTGAAAATTACATCCTTGAGGCCTACGCCATTTGTAAAGAGGCCAATGTTTTATTTATGGCAGATGAAGTCCAAACTGGAATAGCCCGAACAGGTGCACTCCTTGCAACTTGTGGGAATTGTACGTGCTCTGGATCTTGCGAACGTCAAGCCACCTTCGTCAAAGCAGACCTTCTCATTCTTGGAAAAGCGCTAAGTGGAGGCGCATATCCTGTTTCTGCCGTCCTCGCTGACGAGGCAGTGATGAACGTAATTCATCCAGGACAGCACGGCTCTACGTTTGGAGGGAATCCCGTAGCAGCAGAAGTAGCAATCGCAGCCCTAACGGTAGTTCGCGACGAAGACTTGGCCTTGAATGCACGTGCACTTGGACATCGCTTTCGTGCTGGTATCGAAGCAATCGCAGCGGAATGTTCTTTAATCCATCTGGTTCGCGGACGTGGCTTGTTGAATGCAGTCATCATCAACGACACACCCGAATCAACCACAGCATGGGATCTATGCGTCGCAATGAAAGACAACGGTCTGCTCGCGAAACCCACGCACGGAAACATCATCCGTTTTGCTCCACCCTTAGTCATTACAGAAGTACAGCTAGATGAATGTCTGGCAATTATCCGAAAGACTTTTCTGGAGTTCGTGAAGTAACGAATTTCACTCTGCACCAGTTGTCAGGAATCAACAACCAGGTGTGTTTAGATTCAATCAATAAACCCTTGCTCACGCATCCATTCGTCGTTGTAAATTTTCGCTACATAACGTGAGCCATGATCGTGAAAAAGAACAACTGGAAGGTCGCTAGGCTTAAGTTCTGACTTGAGTTGACGAAGACCTTGCATAGCAGACCCGCAAGAATACCCGAGAAACAACCCCTCTTTTAGCGCTAGCTCTCTAGCAACCAACGCAGCATCTTTATCTGTCACCTTCTCGAACTTGTCAATGATCTCAAAATTAACGTTCGCTGGAAGGATGTCTTCACCGATGCCCTCAGTGAGGTAGCTGTAAATTTCACTCTCATCAAACTCACCTGTTTCTAGGTATTTTTTAAAGACCGAACCATAAGAATCGATACCCCAAATTTGGATGTCCGGATTCTGTTCTTTAAGATATTTTGCAACCCCTGATATTGTCCCTCCGGTTCCAACTCCTACAATGAAGTGTGTAATTCGACCTTCTGTTTGAGACCATATTTCTGGACCTGTAGAAAGATAATGAGCTTTACCATTGCTCAGATTATCGTATTGATTGCACCAAAAACTGTTCTCAATTTCTGAATTCAATTTCTTAGCTACGCTGTAGTAACTGTCGGGATGATCAGGCGCAACAGCAGTGGGGCAAACATGCACTGTAGACCCCATAGCTCTTAACATATCCACCTTCTCCTTACTTTGCTTGCAGTTCGTCGTGCAAATGATTTTATAGCCTTTCACAATGGCCGCAATTGCCAGGCCCATACCTGTGTTTCCTGAAGTACACTCGATGATGGTTCCACCTGGCTTCAGGTCTCCTGACGCCTCAGCATCTTCAATCATCTGAAGTGCCATTCTGTCTTTTACACTGTGGCCCGGATTGAAATACTCCACCTTTGCATATACATCACAAGGAAAATCTTCAACGATCTTGTTCAGTTTAACAAGAGGAGTATTCCCAATTGCACCTAGGATGTTTTCGTGTACGTTTTTTCCTTTATTCATTCTGCAAAAGTAAGTACCTTTCAGCTTCGATGAGTATTACGCGTAAAATAGCGAAACGGATGAGCAAAGAGGATGATTCCTCCCCTGCTACTTGGGCACGTCCAGTAGTGAAGATTGCTACAGCTGGTGTCGCTCTAGGCATTGCTTTGATCATCGTTTCCACTGCAATCGTTCAGGGTTTTCAGCACGAGGTGAAAGAGCTTGTGATTGGCTTTAGTTCACATCTTCAAATCAGCCCGAACGACCCTAACAATGACGGATTGGTTCTTGACGCTGAACTTCTAAAGGAGATTTCAGGTTTAGAAGGAGTTCGACACGCAGCACCGATGCACATTAGACCCGGTCTGTTAGAAACAAGTGAATCTCTGAAAGGCGTCTCGATAAAAGGAATTGACTTTGGCAACTCTACCAAGATTTTCTGTAGCGATACAACGATGATCTTTGATGCACTTTCTGAAGGATCGCTGCCAAAAGGTGCGAACGATATTCTAATTTCTGTTCCACTCGCAACTCAACTCAAGCTTAAACTTGGCGACCGCATCTCACTTTATCTGGTGGTTAAAAACGAGGCCGTAAAACCTCGTGCTGTTGATGTTTGTGGCATTTATGAAACGGGACTTCTTGAATATGATGAAAGATTTGTATTCGTCAATAGCACACTTCTTCAAGATGTTGCAAACCGAGGATGTCAAGCTGTGATTTATCTCGACAAAGACTCAAAAGCTCCGAGAGGGGGAGCTTTTGGACTGAACACAAGTAGGGAGAAAGCAAAAGGAGTTTGGGTTCCCCGTAAACCTGAGTTTCTAGAAGAAAATGAGACTCAATTCCTGTGGATTGTAGGAGACAACCTCGTGAGCGATACCGCCATATGCTCTTGTTCAAATGGACATTGGGTCGCTGAATCTGGAGAGGGGACTGAAGATATGTTTGCAGAGGGATATGAAGTTTTAATTGATGATTTAGAATCACTCAGCTACATCGAAGAACAGGTTTTTCACGTATTGCCTTACACCCTTACGACATCTAATGTGATACGCCAGAGTCCTGAGATCTTCAGTTGGCTTGCCATGTTAGATATGAATGTTGTAATCATCATCGGATTGATGATTCTGATCAGTATCATCAACATGGTCAGCGCACTTCTGATCGTTATTCTGGAGCGCAGGTCCCAAGTGGGACTTCTAAAAGCACTTGGAATGACAGATGCTACTGTTATTCAGCTATTCGTGAGATATGCGGCTCGCATCATTGGAGGAGGTTTTCTTGCTGGAAACATCCTAGGCTTAGGTATATGTTGGTTCCAAACAAGCACTGGTTTGCTTACACTCGACCCAGCTGCATACTATGTATCGGAAGTTCCAATACTACTTGACTTTAGAAGGTTAGCAGCGATAGAAATCGCAGCTTTTACCGCTTGCATCATGGCTATGATACTTCCAGCCTTTTACAGCACTCGAATTCTTCCCTCTACTGCATTAAGAATCAGATAACCCATGTTCAGAATAAATACCACTCTTATTTTGTTTCTGCTTGCTTCTCAGTGTGGTTGTTCTGCCCAACAAGAACAACATTCCACATCAAATCTAGATCAAAACAATGCGGATTCCAGAATTGCATTAGGGCATGAAAAAGTGGATGAAATTGTCACCCTCTGTGGTGATAAAAACATTGCAGTAGTGGGCAACCACACCTCCATGTTGTTCGCCGATCTTGTCGATCATCCGACGCATCTCATCGACACCTTGATGTCTCGAGGAGTAAACATTATGCAAGTATTTGCTCCAGAACATGGTTTTCGAGGGGATCATTCCAACGGCGCAGACATCAAAGATGGTTTTGATGACCAAACAGGGCTTCCTATTCTTTCACTTCATGGAAAACATCGAAAACCCAGTGCAGCATCTTTGAAAGACATCGATCTAATCATTTTCGATATACAAGATGTAGGGGCTCGATTTTATACATACCTAAGCACGTTGCTCTTGGTGATGGAAGCCGCGGCAGAAAATGGTGTTGCTGTAGTGGTCCTTGACCGTCCAAACCCTCATGGCCATCATGTCGAAGGCCCAATGCTTGACCCTGAGTTCAAATCCTTTGTAGGACTTGCGCCAGTTCCTGTCATTCATGGAATGACGTTGGGTGAACTTGCTTTGATGTCAAATGGTGAAGGCTGGCTTGAAGCTGGAATAAAAGCAAACCTTTATGTCATCCCATGTGAAGGTTACACACATTCAACTTTCTACTCAGTACCCATTGCACCCAGCCCCAACCTACCGTCTGACCAAAGCATTGCCCTCTACCCTTCTCTATGCTTTTTCGAACCAACTTTAGTCAGTATCGGCAGAGGTACAACCATGCCTTTTGAGGTCATTGGATACCCTAACAATCCTCAAGGCGAGTATACCTTTATTCCAGTTTCAACTCCTGGCGCATCTCCCAACCCTAAACACGAAGATCAGCTTTGCCAAGGAAGCAATCTCAACAACCACACGACAACATGGGATCTGAGTTTCCTAGAACATTACATCAACGTCTATCGACAAGAACAGGGTTCTCTCGAAGGGTTCTTCACTTCAATCGCTTTCTTTGATAAACTTGCTGGAACAGATCACTTGAGACTAAGTTTAGAACAAGGAAAGAGTATGCAAGACATTGAAGACACTTGGAAAGAAAATTTAAAGGCGTTTAAATCTGCGCGAACACCATATCTACTATATCCTATATAATCTAATTGAAATCATTTATCTTTGTTTACCATGAAAGCTATCAATATTATACTCTACATCGCAATGGCTTCATTTTTTGCGATAGGATGCACCAAGCACGAGGATTTCACCAATGAAGTGTTCGATTGTGAATGTGGAACTTTAACCATTGAATCCCGAGACTTGTCTGTTCGCCTAGCAGAAGGTTTTGTTCCTGATGTTTCTTCGCCAGATACCTGGAGATACCATATCGTAGCTGACTACAGAACTGAAGAAGAGAGAATCAATCACATTCCAAGTAAGGACATCAGTCTCACGATAGATATCGCTCACTCTGGATTGTCAGCTTCAGATGACGCATTTAATGTCATGACGGCTCAATACATTCATGTACCCTATAATCCCATTTGGGACATCTCTCAAGGGAGCGTTGAAGTCAGCGTCAATGACAGCACACACACAGTGACCCTTTCTAACATATTGGCAGATGGCAACCTAATCAACGGATCGTTGATGGTTGATTTTCAATAACGATTTCAGCAGTCAAATAGCATTCATCGTATGGGATGTTTGGCCTAAATACTCAGTATGAAATCTTGTGTGATGGAGATGTTAATTTCTTCTTCGAAGGTGCAAATGTTGTAAGCACAATCCCTTCTACTGCTTCCTTATATTCATCCATTGTAGGAGTTCGTCCTAGAATGGCGGACAAAACAACCACTGGAGTTGATGCAAGCAAGGATTCTCCTTTCTTTTGACCTGAGTCTGCGACAACACGACCTTTAAACAGACGTGTTGAAGTCGCAATAACTGTGTCTCCTTTTTCCGCTTTTTCTTGGTTTCCCATACAAAGATTGCACCCTGGTCGCTCTAAATACATCATGTTCTCATATTCAAAACGTGGGGTGTTTTTGGGGTTCAAATCGCTGAATTCAAATCCCGAATACTTTTGCAGCACATCCCAATCTCCTTCAGCCTTCAGTTCATCAATGATGTTGTAAGTCGGAGCTGCAACTACCAAAGGTGCTTTGAATTCAACTTTTTGCGATGTTTTCTCAAGATTTCTAAGCATTTGAGCCACAATCTTAAGGTCTCCCTTGTGGACCATACAGGAACCCACAAATCCTAAATCGATGTGCTTGGTGCCTTCATAATAAGAAAGTTCACGGATGGTGTCATGTGTATAACGCTTAGAAACATCGTCATTGTGAACATCTGGATCCGCAATCATCGGTTGGACTATAGCATCCAAATCTACTTCAAACTCAGCACTATACTTGGCATTGTCATCAGGTACAAGAGCAGGTTTTTCACCCGATTTTATTTGTGAGATTCTTAAGTTGGCAATATCGATTAAACCTTGTAGGACATGTGTGTGGTTTTCCATGCCCTTGTCTATCATAATCTGAATTCTATGTTTTGAAATTTCAAGCGATTCAATGAGTGTTTCATCCTGAGAAATACAAATCGCAGCTTTTGCTTTCATCTCAGCTGTCCAATCCGTAAATGTAAATGCTTGGTCGGCAGGCAAAGTACCGATGTGAACTTCAATCACTCTTCCCTGAAACACGTTGTCACCATCATACTTTTGAAGCATTTGAGACTGGGTAGCGTGAACAACATCACGAAAATCCATATGATCCTTCATCTCCCCTTTGAACGTGACTTTCACGGATTCAGGAAGAAGCATGGAAGCTTCGCCTGTTGCAAGAGCTAAAGCTACTGTTCCAGAGTCAGCCCCAAAAGCAACACCCTTAGACATTCTCGTATGAGAGTCTCCTCCAATGATGATGGACCAATCATTCACAGTGATGTCATTGAGCACCTTGTGAATGACATCTGTCATAGCGTGGTAATTTCCTTTCGGATCTCGGCCAGTAATCAATCCAAAATCATTCATAAACTTCATGAGTTTTGGAATGTTTTTTTGTGCATTGAGATCCCATACAGATGCTGTGTGACAACCCGATTGATAGGCTCCATCGACAATGGGTGAAATGACCGTAGCGGCCATCATTTCCAACTCCTGAGAAGTCATTAAACCCGTAGTGTCTTGAGAACCAATAATATTGACTGTAGCTCGAACATAAGAACCTGCATGTAAAGTAGCTCCTGAAGTTCCTACTGCATTTTTATTGAAAATTTTCTCTACTGCGGTTAACCCTTGTCCCTGATGAGAAACTTCCTGAGAATGCGCAAAAACAAGAGGTACATCGATTCCTAAAGCTTTTGAGGCAAACGCCTGAAGTTTTTTTCCAAAAACAATCGCATATGAGCCACCAGCCTTGATGAATTCAATTTTCTGGGGAGTTAAAGAACTAGAAATGTCAATCAACTCTTGATCACCATGGTACAGTTTCTTCTCTTTAGTGTTAATGGTAAGTACGGTTCCTGTATCTACAGAATAAGTCTGCTCTAAAACAGTTTCTCCGTCTTCATCATAAATGGTATTTCCTTCACCATCCACTTTCTTGACCCAGTTTTTTAGATCGATACCTATACCTCCTGTAACGCCTACTGTTGTTAAGAAAATTGGGGATATTCCATTTGTTCCAGCGACCACAGGCGCAATGTTGATAAACGGAACATATGGGCTCGCTTGCTTCCCCGTCCATAAAGCTACATTGTTGACACCAGACATTCTTGAAGACCCCACACCCATGGTTCCCCTCTCAGCAATTAACATCACACTTTTGTCAGGATGCTCCTTTTTAAGTGCAGTCAATTCATTTTGACGCTCTTTGTTATGCTCAAACAAACACTGACCATGAAGCTCACGGTCTGACCTAGAATGCGCATCACTTCCAGGTGAAAGTAAATCGGTAGAAACATCTCCCACGCCAGCTACGAAAGTGACCACCTTAATTTCTTCAGCAACATCTGGTAATTTGGTGAAAAACTCAGCTTTAGCATAGCTTTCTAAAATCTCTTTTGCATATTCATTCCCGTCAATAAAAGCTTTCTTCACGCGCTCCATATCGGCCTCATAAAGAAATACTTGGGTTTTTAAAACCCCCGCAGCTTGATCGGCAACTGTCTTGTTGTTGCCTAAGGCTAAATCCAACAATACATCAATAGAAGGTCCACCCTTCATATGCGACAATTGCTCGAAAGCAAAAGATGGAGAAATTTCTTCTAGAACCGTTTTGGCAAGAATAACGTCTTTGAGGAATTGAGCCTTTACAGAAGCAGCACTGGTGGTTCCAGGCAAAACATTGTAAATAAAAAATTGGATGGAATCCTCTCGATCTTCGTGATTGACATCTTTGATTTGAGATATAATCGAACTCAATAACTCAGCACTTTCAATGGGATGTGGATGAAGTTCCTTTTCCTTTCTATCTGCAATTTCCTGAATGTAGTCTTTGTAAATATTCATGCTTTTGATCACGTTGTCCAATAAAAGAAGTTGTTGCAAAGATAAGACAGATAAAGGTAGGGTTGAGATGCTGACCACCCATTCCCCCTAATTTCCTGATTGATTTCAGTCCTGTAATTTAGATAGGAGGTTATATAATCTACAAAGAGGTTAGACATGGTTCTTAAACCAAGACGTATTTTAGAGTCATCCATCAAAAGAAATCGAGGGTTTGATGTGGTGCTGTTTCTTTCAACTCTTTGTTTGAGACTCATCTTTCGTTGGAGGTTTTATTTTTCCGCATTGTTAAAAAACACAACGAGCCAAACTCATAAGCTTTTGTATCTGATTTTAGAAGTTCGCAATGTACATTCGAGTCATGAACACTTCCCGAACTTTGATTCATGAGCAAATCAATGTTGCAATTGGCTCCATACGTGGACAGGCATTACGTACTACTCTGACTGTTGGCATTATCGGAATTGGCATCATGGCTTTGATTGCAATGGTTACGGCAACCGAATCCCTCAAGGAAAACATCCGTGTCGAGTTCTCCTCCCTTGGAACTGATTATTTCACAATAAATCCAAAACGTAATTCCGGATTCTTCAGAGGCCAGCGTCCCGCTCCATCCAAACCTATTACTTTTAGACAAGCCATTCAGTTCTCCAAACTTGCATCCTCAGACTTGCTAGTCACCTCTTCGATATTCGCATCTGGAAACGCAATCTTAGGAAGAAACGCAAAGAGAACAGACCCCAATATTCAAATCTTAGGAATTGACGGCAACTATTTAGACGTTTCAAATATTCCTTTGTCACAAGGGAGAGGCTTCTCTAACTCCGAGTGTGAAGATGGCACTCCACTCATTATTATCGGTTCTAACATAGAACAGAAATTATTCGAACCTTGGGAGCAAGTCGTGGGGTCAAACCTTTTGTTATCTGGCTCAAGGTATACAGTCATCGGAGTTCTGGAGTCTAGAGGAGCCAGTTTCGGGATGTCACAAGACAACCAGTGTCTAATCTCCACAACAGCTGTGAGAAGACAATTCTCAGATGTGGATAGAAGTTACACCATTACATGCTCCGTGGCAAAGGCTGAAAACATTGAGAAGTCAACAGACTTCGCTACAGGAGCATTTAGAATGGTCCGAGGCGATCAACCTGGAGCACCAAGCTCTTTCAACATAAGCAAGAGCAATTCACTTGTTGACACGCTGTTAGAAGCGACTTCCGGAATTACCATTGCTGCCGCTGTAATCGGAATCATAACTCTATTCGGAGCAGGCATAGGGCTCATGAACATCATGCTCGTCTCCGTCTCTGAGAGGACTCGTGAAATCGGCACACGTAAATCCTTGGGTGCCAGTGCTAGAGCGATTCGCACACAGTTTCTTGTTGAAGTGATTATCATAGGCCAAATCGGTGGGATTGTTGGCATAACTGCCGGCCTCGGCATAGGTAATGTTATTGCATCTGTATTTGACACGCCATTTGTAGTGCCATGGGGCTGGATTGGAGTTGGAATGACTCTTTGCATGATTACAAGTTTAGCCAGCGGCTACTATCCTGCATCAAAAGCAGCTAAACTTGACCCAATAACCGCACTTGGAAGAGTTTGAAAATATTCAGCTTATTTAACATTTTAAGTGTAGTAAAATTGATAATAAGAGGACTGAGCATCAAGGAATGTTGAGTAGATTTGCGCTTCATTGTGCTTTTAAATTATTAAAGCAAAAATTGAGACCATGAAGCTACCTATTGTAAAATTTGCCAGCGACAACTCTGGGTTTGGAAAAGTCTTGCGTCAACGCGTTGATCAATATTTCACTGAGACCGGTAAAAATAAATATGGAGGATTTCAGATGTATTTAAAAACATTTATTATGCTCGCGTTGTATTTCGTCCCTTGGGCAATCTTCACGTTTGGCGGACTGGAAGCAGGAGCCTTTTGGGTTGCAGAAGTCCTTATGGGATTTGGCCTAGCTGGAATTGGATTAAACATTATGCATGATGGGAATCACAATGCATACAGCAACAAATCCTGGATAAACAAGATGATGGGACGTACTGTTGACCTTGTAGGTGGAAATGCAGAGATGTGGATCATACAGCACAACGTTTTACATCACACTTTTACAAACATAGACGGACTAGACGAAGACATTGATCCAGCCCCCGTTCTCAGGTTTAATCCCAACAAGCCACTTTATAAAATTCACAGATTTCAACATATTTATGCTTGGTTCTTCTATTCATTGATGACTATTTTTTGGATGCTCCCTAAAGATTGGATGGCTCTATCTAGGTACCACAAGAAAGATTTAATCAAGACAACAGGCAGAAGTACAAAGAGCTTGTTCTTCCACATGCTTTGGACAAAATCCATCTACTTCACTTATTCACTCGTTTTACCGATGATTTTCAGCGGTCTACCATGGTATTTCGTGGTCCTTGGGTGGATGGTGATGCATGCTGTAGCAGGGTTCCTGATGGCAATTATCTTCCAACCTGCTCATGTCATGGAGCACAATTCGTTCCCCAAAGTTGGTGGCGAAGGTCTTAAACTTGATTCTACAAGACTCGAGCACCAATTTCAGGCAGCTGCTAATTTCGGAATGAACAACAAAGTCCTAACTTACCTATGCGGAGGACTGAACTTTCAGATTGAACACCACCTGTTTCCCAACATTTGCCACGTTCATTACAAAGCTTTATCTGAGATTGTAAAGAAAACAGCAACGGAATTCGACATGAATTACAGGGGTGAAATGACCTTTGGAGATGCTCTTGCACTGCACACTACTACTCTAAAAAACTTAGGTAGAAGCAGTCAATAAACACCACACATTTCGACTTATTTTATTGTTAGCGATACAATTAAAATAAAAGTCGTAGTTTTGCACCGCGTAAAAATTTCGCATGCGTGCTTTAGCCGTTTCGGCACGCGCCTCATTCTGACTCGGCACGTTCTTCGTACACGTTTTCGTGCGAGATAAAGTTTTTCTATATGTCTTTTAAAGATCTAGGGTTAAATGAAGTAGTACTTTCTGCTTTACAACCACTCGGCTACGAAAATCCGACTCCGATACAGGAGCAAGCAATTCCACACGTTTTAGAAGGTAAAGATATTCTCGGTAGTGCACAGACTGGCACAGGTAAAACCGCTGCATTCTCACTTCCAATCGTACACATTCTCGCTTCGCGTCCATCAAAAACAGAAGGCCGCTCAAAGCCAATTCGTGCTCTAATCCTAACTCCAACGCGTGAGTTGGCATCACAAATTGACGAAAACGTCCGCAATTACTGTAAAAATTCTAGCTTGAGATCCACTGTAGTCTTCGGTGGAATTCCACAGCGAAGACAAGTTGATGCGCTGAGAAGAGGTGTCGACATCCTCATAGCAACACCAGGCCGTCTGCTAGATTTGTGCAATCAAGGTCACATCCGGCTACAAGATGTTGAGTTTTTAGTTCTTGATGAAGCTGACACCATGCTCGACATGGGATTCATCCACGATATTAAAAAGATCATCAAGCAGACGCCTAACGACAGGCAGACGCTTTTCTTTTCGGCAACAATGCCTCCAAATATCAGAGAGCTCTCTTCAACAATTTTAAAAGATCCAATTCGTGTTCAAATCGCGGCTGAAAGCTCAGCTGCTGAAACAGTTGATCAAAAAGTATACTACGTTCGACAAAACGACAAAAAAGATCTGCTTGTTCACATCCTTGAAACAGATGAGATCATAAATGCTCTTGTATTTACAAGAACTAAGTTTGGCGCTGACAAAGTTGTTCGACACTTACAAAACAACAACATCCAAGCAGAAGCGATTCACGGAAACAAATCTCAACCAGCTCGAGAAAAAGCTCTCAACAGATTTAAAAAAGGAAAAGTAAGGGTTCTAGTAGCTACGGATATCGCTTCGCGTGGAATTGACGTTGACGATTTAAGCCATGTGATAAACTTTGAACTTCCTAACCTCGCAGAAAGTTATGTTCACCGAATTGGACGGACAGGAAGAGCAGGAAGAGAAGGAACAGCAGTTTCATTCTGTAATGAAGGTGAAGAAAGAAATCACCTGAGAGGTATTCAAAAACTAATAGGAAAAGAAGTTGAGCTAATAACCGACCAACCTTTTAACATGGCGATGGACCCAGTGGGTATGGTTATGCCCAAAGGTGGTGGCGGTAAAAAAAGTAGAAATCGCGGAAGTGGCGGCGGCGGAGGTCGTGGTTACGGTGGTGGAAGCGGCGGAGGAGGAGGTCGTGGTTACGGTGGAAGTTCCCGAAGTGGTGGAGCAAGAAGTGGTGGAAGTAGCGGTGGTGGTTTCCGCAACTCTGACAGAGATAGCAGAGGTGGAAGAGACGAAAGAAGTCCAAGATCAAACTCCGGTGGTGACAATCGCAACGAAAGATCTAGAAGCTCTTCATTCGGCCCCCCTAGCAACAATGGAGGTGACAGAGATAATCGCAGCGGCGGCGGCGGAGGTGGATATGGCGCTAGCCGAGGTGGTGACAGAGATAACAGAGGCAGTGGTAGCGGTGGTGGATATGGCGCTAACCGAGGTGGTGACAGAGACAACAGAAGCAGTGGCAGCGGTAGTGGATATAGCGCAAACAGAGGTGGTGGCGATAGAGACAGCAGAAGCAGTGGCGGCGGAGGTGGATATGGCGCAAACAGAGGTGGTGGCGATAGAGACAACAGAAGCACTGGCGGCGGTGGTGGATATGGAACAAACAGAGGTGGTGATAGAGACAACCGAAGCAGCGGTGGTGGAGACAACCGAAGCAGCGGAAGCGGATATGGCGGAAGCCGTGGTGGCGATAGAGACAACCGAAGTAGCGGAGGTGGAGACAACCGAAGCAGCGGAGGTGGATATGGTGCAAGCCGAGGAGGTGACAGAGACAACAGAAGCAACGGCAGCGGTGGTGGATATGGCGCTAGCCGAGGAGGAGATAGAGACAATAGAGGCTCAAGCACAGGTGGAGACAGAGACAACCGTGGCTCAAGCACTGGTGGATATCGCGAGAACCGAAGTGGAGGTGAAAACCAAAGCCGAGGTGGTTTTAAAAGTGAAGGACAAAAAAAAGGAGGTTTCAAAAACAACAAGTTTAAAGGTGGAGGAGCAAGCACAAAGCCTAGCTCTAAGCCTAGTGGAAGTTCCTTTAACAAGTAATTAAAATCTAAATTGTATCTTACGCTTTATAATTGGCAAAGAATAATATTCGTAAAATGAAACCCATGACCTTTATCGCAAGCACAATTCTTATTGTGCTATCTGCTTGTTCTGAAAGCGCTCCAACTCCTGTTACAAATAAAACAGCACCTGCTAAAATTGTAGCGTCAAACGATTCAGCTCCTTTGGTTCAAACTGATTCTGTATCTCCCAGATATAAAAATGGAACCAACGATCAAAATAAAGGTGATAAAACAGGAGCGGTAAGACTCCACGGAACCATAGCTGCAGCTCAAGGATCAAAGATTTACATCTACGAAACTGAGGCAAGGAATCAAGCCCTTCTAGACAGTTCTGAAGTTAAAGGAGGTAGGTACGATTTTAAGAATCTTGAAGTAAGTCGAGGTGTATACGAATTGGTTCTAAACGGGAAAGCAAATAACAAAACACAGATCATTCTGAACCCCGATGAAAGTGATATTACAATCGATTTCAAATCTAGCAGACTAACAGGCAACAAAACATCTCTTAATTCTAGAGAGAACACTGCATGGCTAAAGTATGTCGCTCTTGATAACCGAAATAAAAGTGAAATAAAGAATCTGAGGAAGGGCATGAAAGACAGCCCTTATCGCTCAAGAATTGAGGAACAAATTAAAGGGAAAGAGCTTGAACTTGTCCAAACTCAACACGAGATGATGGATACCTACAGTGGCACTTATTTCGCGAAGCTCATTTCTTGGAAAAACCCAATGTATCCTAACTCGCAAGGGAGATATTTCGAAGATATTGACCCACTAGACAACAGCATCATACACACTATGGCCATTAGTGATCGTATTCAAGGCATGATGGTGAAGTTTAGCAAGGGTGAGGACAGTGGGTTCCTAGCTTGCATTGACATCATCAAAGCACACTTCGAACCCAACCCCAAAACACTTGAGAGTGCACTCTATGCAATGCTTGACGGATTCTACAATACAGGAAAAGAGGACATCTGCCAATATATCTTGGACAACTACATTTTTGACGAAGATTGCGGTGCAGACCTAAGTGATGTTATTCGTTCACGAGCTCAGGGAATTATAAATCTTCAAGTTGGAAAGACACCACCTAATTTTAACATTGAAGAGTACAAAGGAGGAAAGGTAAACTTGATGGAAACCGCGGCAAAAAACCAGTACACTCTTGTGATGTTTTGGGCTTCATGGTGCCACAAGTGTGAACAAGAGATTCCTGTTCTGATTCCCTTGTATGCAAAATATGGAGGAAAAGGATTTGAGGCGATCGGAGTATCGATAGACCAAGCTAGAAAAACCTGGACTGATGTGATTGAAACAAAAGGCATGCAATACTTAAACGTTAGCCAACTTCAAGGATGGGACAGCCCGATTGTAAAGGATTATAAGATTACAGCTACTCCTACTTATTTCTTACTTAACAACAAAGGTGAGATCGTCCTGAAGCCTAAGAGAATATTTGAAGTGCAGACTTATCTGTCCGGCAACCTTAAGTAAAAGTTGTATTAGCGCAGTGAAGCTTGGTATTCTTCATGAACATTTAAGATGATACCATCGCTCAAACCCACTTTAGGAACGATGATTTCCTGGGCACCTGAAAGCTTCATCACACGTAGATATATCTCTGCTGCCGTTACGATAACATCAGCCCTGTCTGGCTTTAAGCTAAATTTTTCTATTCGCTCTTGCAAACTGTGAGATCTTAAAACTTCTGTTATACCCACAATTTTTGAGATCGATATCGGTTGATTTTTAGGGTTCAAGATGAGGCGCTGTAACCTGTTAATATTCCCTCCTGAACCGATAGCCATAACAGAGCCATCAAGGCCTGAATCGTGCTTTACAAACTCCTCTACAGCATCCCATTCTCCATCACGAACCATACCTTTATTGACTCTTAGTGTTCCAATCTGAAATGACTTACCCCGCAACCTTTTTCCGTTTCTGATTAAAGTTAACTCAAGAGATCCTCCACCTACATCAATATAGAGATAGTCTGAGTTCGTCTTGAAGGAGGCAACGCTAAAATTTTTAAAAATTAAATCGGCTTCCTGTTGACCATCGATAAGTTCGATGGAGATATTGGCCTCTTTCTTGACCAAACCAATAACATAGTCCACGTTTTTTGCTTCACGCATTGCACTCGTAGCACAGACCTTAAACCACTCAATTTCATAAACATCCATCAAATACCAAAAAGCCCTCAGTACTTTGACTAAGTTTCTCGCTTTCTTATCAGAAATCTCCCCTGTTTCGAAAACATCTTCGCCCAACCTCAAAGAGACTCTCGTAAAACTAACTTTACGAATACTCATTTCACCTTTATGAACCTTGATCTCTTTAATTAAGAGTCTTATGGCATTGGTACCTATATCTATAGCTGCAAACTTCATTTTCAATATTCATCAAAGAATCAATTCATCGAAGATAAGGAGTAGTTATCTTTGTGACATAATTTAAATTACAACATTATCATGGCAGTATTAGTAGGCCAACAGGCACCCAAATTCACTGCATCTGCAGTACTCAACGGAACAGAGATCGTTGACAACTTCTCATTAGAGCAGTATATTGACAACAAGTATGTTATGTTCTTTTTCTACCCCAAAGACTTCACTTTTGTTTGTCCTACAGAGCTTCACGCTTTCCAAGAAAAACTTGCTGAATTCGAAAGTCGTGGATGTGCCGTCGTGGGTTGTTCAACTGACACTGCAGAAAGTCATGCTGCATATCTACGCATGCCTAAAAACGATGGAGGTATCCAAGGAATTACATATCCACTTGTCGCAGATACAGCAAAGACCATTTCGACAAACTTTGACGTTCTAACTGGAATGTACGACTACGATGATGAAGGGAATTTAATCTCAGATAACGAGCTTATCGCTTACCGGGGTCTTTTTCTAATCGACAAAGATGGTGTCGTACAACACCAGCTGGTTAACAACCTTCCACTTGGCCGCAATGTGGATGAAGCTATTCGAATGCTCGATGCACTGATCCATGTAGAAACCAAGGGTGAAGTTTGTCCTGCAAATTGGAGCAAAGGGAAAGAAGCGATGAGTGCCACCGACCAAGGTGTTTCTGGCTACCTGTCAAACAACTAAGGAGAAAAATATGGCTATTTAGTCAACTTAGAATTTCCACCTTTCAGGGCCAACAACTCAGACCATTTATATGGAATGGGTTCCGCTTGAACTGAACGTGGAACATCTAGACCTTGAAGAAAGTCCGAAGCTATTTCATTAAATAGTTTTGGGCTTTCTATGCTTACAACATGACCACAACCTTTTATAACGGAAAGAGATGCATTTTTTTGGATTGTTGTAAACCTCTCTGCAGACTTGAAGAAGATGTGGTCTTGATCACCCATAACGACGAGACACTTCTTTGAAATTTCACGATTCACATACTCCTTGATTAATATAAAAAAAGGTTTGTAAAGCTCGACCCACTTTAAATATTCTGCGGTTGACATTCTTAAACTTTGCTTGAGAAAAATATATCTGCTTAATCTGTGATTCCTTCTAGGTAAAACGATGATGCCGAACAAGGCACAAAAAACTCTGAAGGGAAGCACGTAAGAGAGAAGTTTTCCTCCGTATACAAAAGCATGCATAAAAATACTTCCATCAAAAATGGCGCCTGCCATGACCATCCTATCAACCAAGTTGGGCCTTAACAAATCAAGCTTTTGTAGAACCACGGACCCTATGCTTAATGAGATGAAATTTGCTTTAACAATGTCCAAGTGGTCAATCACTTTTAAAATATCGCTAGCGACAATATCAAAATCATAGGCACCATACTCTGGTTGAATATTTTTGGAAAACCCATGGTCTCGAAGGTCAATTAAGAGCAATCGAAAGTTTTTGGAAAAATGTTCTATTTGAAATTTCCAGGTCCGAATCGAGCCACCGGCTCCATGAACAAACACAAGCCAAGGAGCATCCTCCTTTCCGATGATCTCATAGTGAAGTAAATCACGCGAAATGGCATCTAGACTACCCAAGATCTAAAAGTTTTTCCTCCATGATTGAAATCTTTGCCAGAGCATCTGCTTCTTTCTTTCGCTCATTCGATACAACTGATTCAGGAGCTCCACTCACAAAGCTTTTATTTGACAGCTTACCTCTAACACTCTTTAAAAACCCTATTTGATAGTCAAGGTCCTTCTGAATCTTTTGCTTCTCCGATTCCACATCAAAACCATCACCAAAAGGAATATAAAATCTGTGACGCCCCACCATAAACCCAAAGGCGCCTTCCACTTTATCGCTTACCTGTTCTATACTTTCAAGATTTGTAAGATGTGAAATTGCCGAAGTTAAACCAGAAGGAAAATGCTCGGATTTTTGAATTTTAAGTACCAGCTTCTCTCGGTTAGGTATGCCATTGTCTTTGCGAATGTTTCTCACACCACCTACAACCTCTTTTAAAAATTCGAAGTCACTTAGCAAAGCAACATTCACCACTTCGGCCTTGGGCCACTGTGTAACTATCAAAGCCTCTTCAGGGGTCTTTCTCTCACCCAACCAAGACCAGAGTTCCTCTGTTAAAAACGGCATGAAAGGGTGCAGTATTTTAACAATACATTCGAAGTGAGCGTAGGTCGCATCAAGCGTTATTCGATCGATGGGTTGACCATACACAGGCTTCACCAGTTCTAAATACCAGCTGCAGAACTCCTCCCAAACAAGCCTGTATGACGTCATCAGCGCTTCACTCAATCTGAATTCATTGAATTGCGCTTCAAGGTCTATCAGCGCTGAGTTGGTTCGACTCTCCATCCATTGAGAAGCAAGCAATGCGTGCTCAGGCTGCGCTATAGACTCATCGATTTCCCAACCTTTTACAAGACGAAATGCATTCCAAATTTTATTTGAAAAGTTTCTCCCGGTCTCACAAAGCTTTTCATCAAATGGAAGGTCATTTCCAGCTGGGGAAGTGAGTAGCATTCCAACTCTCACACCATCAGCACCGTACTTTTCCATCAATTCGATCGGGTCCGGACTGTTTCCAAGACTCTTCGACATCTTACGTCCCAATTCATCTCTTACAATCCCTGTAAAGTATACATTCTTAAATGGGGGCAAGTTTCTGTAATGGTAACCACTCATAATCATCCGTGCTACCCAGAAGAACATGATCTCAGGCGCTGTGACCAAATCATTCGTGGGGTAGTAATAATCAACCTCCTCCTCTTGATGCAAGCCATCAAAAACCTGTATAGGCCAAATCCAAGAACTAAACCACGTATCCATGACATCTTCGTCTTGCTTAAGTTCATCTTCAGCCACCACTCTGCCAGCTTTTTGTGAAGCAGCTTTCAAGGCATCTTCCAACGTCTTGGCAACTACAAAGTCATCTTCACCTTCACCATAGTACCACGCAGGTATACGATGGCCCCACCACAACTGTCTACTGACGCACCAATCTTTAATATTCTCCATCCAGTGGCGGTAGCTGTTCTTAAACTTCGCAGGATGGAATTGAATCGTGTCGTCCATGACATGTTCAAGAGCAGGTTTCGCTAGCTTCTCCATAGCCATAAACCATTGCAAGGAAAGGCGGGGCTCAATGATCGCGTCTGTCCTCTCACTTCTTCCCACCTTGTTTGTGTAATCCTCTATTTTAACAAGATTCCCTAACTTGTCAAGGTCTTTGGCAATTTGCTTCCTAACAACGAATCTGTCTAGCCCCTCGTATTGACCAGACTCAGAACTCATCGTCCCATCTGCAGAGATCGTATTAATGACCTTCAGATGATGTTTAATCCCCAGATCGTAATCATTGAGATCATGTGCTGGTGTTACTTTTAAGCACCCAGTTCCAAACTCCAAATCAATATAATCATCTTGAATGATTGGAACTTCTCTATTGCAAATCGGAATGATGGCCTTTTTACCATGCAGATGAACATACCTGTCATCCTCAGGATGAACACAAATCGCAGTGTCTCCCAATATGGTTTCTGGTCGGGTTGTTGCAACGGTAATCCACTGGTCTTTCTCTCCAACAATTTTATACCTCACGTAATAAAGATGCCCATTCTCTTCTTTGTGTATGACTTCCTCATCGCTAAGTGCAGTAAGTGCAACAGGATCCCAATTAACCATCCTTAAACCTCGGTAAATAAGTCCCTCGTTGTAGAAATGGATAAAAGTATCGATCACCCCCTCGTAGTATCGATCATCCATCGTGAACCGAGTCCTGTCCCAATCACAACTGGCGCCTAACTTCTTCAATTGATCTAAAATAATCCCACCATGCTCATGAGTCCAATCCCAAGCATGTTCAAGGAACTCATCCCGTTTAAGATCGCTTTTCTTGATGCCTGATTCACGTAGCTTACGCACTACTTTTGCTTCTGTAGCAATAGAAGCATGGTCCGTGCCAGGAACCCAACAAGCATTCTTCCCCAACATTCGTGCCCTACGAACAAGCACATCTTGGATTGTGTTGTTGAGCATGTGCCCCATATGAAGAACACCAGTCACATTCGGAGGAGGTATAACGACTGTATAAGGCTCTCTATCGTCTGGTGAGGATTTAAAGTATCCATTCTCCATCCAGTAGCTGTACCATTTATCTTCCGTCGCGCGGGGATCGTATTGTGCAGGAATTTCCATATGACAAAAATAGTTCAGGAAAGAACAAAGCCACCCCGTAGGATGGCTTTGTAAGATAATTTAAAGAAAACTTTTATAGAATCTTAATTGTTGACTGGCGCACCCGAAGCTGGTTGCTTTACTGGCACTCCACTTGGAGCTCCAAGATCTGCTGCTTCAACGCGTCCTTTGATACGAATCACCTTCGTAGGCTCGTTAGATGCATTCGATGTAATCGTCACAGACTTGTTGATGGGTCCAATGCGTTTTGTGTCATATTTCACACTAATAGCTGATGTTGCACCAGGCATAATTGGATCTTTATCACATTTAGGCACCGTGCATCCACAAGACCCCTTACAACGTGAAATGATGAGTGGCTCAATTCCAGAATTTGTTACGGTAAACTCACACGCACCATTACCACCTTGAGTGATCGTTCCGTAATCATGAGTACTCTTGTCTAAAGAGATCACCGGACCGTTTGCCACTTCTTGCGCAGATACGAATGCAATTAAACCAAATGCAAGTACAAAAGTTGAAAAAAATCTTTTCATTATAAAGTTAGTTATTAGCTCATGTTTATTTGAAGCCTAAAGATACAAAAATAATTCCTTTATCTAAAATATCAATTTCCTTGCCAAGCTTCAGAAACATAAATCAAATTGACAACATAAAGAAAGCCTACCCCGAAGGATAGGCTTTCTTAATATTGTTCAGTTACACCTTAGTCACAAGTTGATCCAAATACTGCCAAGAAACCTAGGAGGTCTCCTGTAGCAACAACTCCGTCACCGTCGATATCACCTACGCAGTCAGAACCACCAGAGAAAGCACATGATCCGTCATCGTCATTTGCATTTACATTGTAGTTGTCCGCAGCGTCATAAGTACATCCCATGATAATACAAGACCCATCATCAGTGTTTGCTTCTGAATCGTAATTAACAGCATTCAAATCAGTACAACCTTCAACAACAGATTGGCAAGTGCCATCATCAGTATTTGCAGAAGCGTCATAGTTTAATGCATCTTCGTCTGTACACCCTAACAGGACACATGATCCATCGTCACAACCAGCATCCACAGAGTAATTGTCCGCATCAGCGTTTGTACATCCAGGGAAAGTACATAGGAGGCTTAACTCACATGGATTTCCAGAGAAGTTACAAGCATCTGGTATTCCACAACCAATTGTGAAATTATTCATGGGTGCAGCCCACAGGTATTGCCCAGCTCCAGTAGTCGGGTCGCTAGACACAGGAATAGGAGAAATCCAGAAAGTACCATTGCCTATCATAGGAATATTACTTCCAAGAGCAGCAATTGTCATTGATGATCCACAGATAGAAAACTGCACAGTAGAAGCAAGATCAGCAAGTTCCCCAAGGAGTCCTGTTGGATCTGTAATTCCAGCCATTGAAAGAGGTGTAGCACCATCTCCAACAATTACACCATTGATACTTACGTCAGGATTAACACTTCCGGCAGCTTCACAGCCACCAGCAAGTCCCTCATAAGGAGTTCCTGCTAGCGTCAAACCTACCAACCAAACCACGTCAGATCCAGTAGGAATATCATCTCCTACATAGTATTCACAACTTGCATCATCAACAGTAGCAGCTTCGTCGTAGTTACAAGCTAAAATTTCAGTACAGCCTTCAAGATTTAAAGAAACACCGTCACAGTCATAACCAGCTGTTGCGAAGGTACAAGAACCATCATCTGAAGTAGCTAGCGCATTAAAGTTACAAGCTGTAGTATCTGTACATCCTGGTCCTGAAGTTATTAAACCCATAGCAAGAGCCAAACGAGGAGCAGTGTATCCTTGAATTTTGTCAATCCACATGTTAGCCTCTGTTGGACCCATATTTGGGTTTAAAGTTAACTGTGTCGCAGCAATACTAGTTCCATTTGCATCATCGTATGCTTGAGCATTTTCAACACTCCACCACTGCCAAGGAGACCCATCGTAGGGTTGAGTTGGCGTTCCATCCACGTAATCATTAAGTACTGGGAACATGCCGTCAAATCCACCGTTAGCTATAGCTTCTAATGAAAGAGGGTCACTAAGCCCTGCTGATTGATAAATTACGTTATTTGAAGCATCATAGCCGTTAATTTCAGCATGAACATCATAAGCACCACTTACTTCTATAATTGGGTAACCAAATCCTGGCACAGTCAATACACCAGTTGTATACGGAGCGAAAGCATCATGAGGAGCTTGGAATGACACCATAGGGACATCCCCTTGGTCTAACCAATTCAAATCTCCGATAGCGCCTCCCATATTCATAGAAAAACTTACGTCAGAAGAATAATCAGGGTAGTGACCAATACAAAGCTGTAAGTAAGTTGGGTTACCATCAGCATCTACACCTGTAGGTAGAAATCCATCATACTTTGCTTCTGGATCGCCGTGAACTGCATCAATAACCATGGGAATTTGATCAGTCGAAGCATCAGCATCATGGTCATACCAGAACTTAGAAATAGGAGCTCCCATATCATCTAAGATAATATCGTAGTAGTTAGATATTGTCGAAGCTGCATACGATACGTATCCACCTGTGCCTTCTCCGAAGTAACCTACTTTCGTAGGGTCAATGCCGAAAGTGTTTCCTTGAACGTCAGCATCCATACGGAAGTAACGCACAGCTGTACGAGCATCCTGAACACCACGATAAGCAGCACCGATTAACTGTGTAGCTCTTTCCGTTGTACTCTCAACAAGAGGGTTCCAACCTAAACGGTAATCAATAGAGGCCACAACGTATCCCATACGTGCAAATCGAGAACAAATTTCAACAGCACAGTTGTCATCTCTATCACCTGTAGCTCCTCCATTTACATAAGTAGGGAGAAAGTTACCTGTGTGTAGGTATATGATAAGTGGGCGGTTAGTTTCAGTATCACCCGTTGGGGCGTACACATCCATATTTTGTGGTAAAGCCATCGGAGGCAATCCCTGTAGAGTCGTAATTACAGTCACATTGGCTGCGTATGTTATATCAGATGTTACTGTCACATCTGAAAATATTTCGTCAACATAACGCACCTGTGCGTTAACTGAACCGATTAAGATCATTGCTGCAAAGAGCATGTAAAAATTTTTCATAGAATTGTGTATTTATAAAAGATTGTGGCACAATGTACGATAAAACGTTGTGGTTTTATGTTAACCCATTGTTTTTTATCGATAAAAGATTTTATTTTTGGGTCATTTTTGTGAGAAATCATAAAGGATACTCACATATGCGAGTCTTCCTACTGAGGGTCCCCCGTATGTTTCAATATGCATGTTAGAAAGTAAATTAGACCCACCGAATTTAAATGTGGTA
>MDTF01012787.1_pt1 | contig 45197 bp, 39 predicted proteins | sample 811191 | NCBI WGS metagenome assembly MDTF01 (sample SAMN05326649, study PRJNA326480) | marine metagenome | isolation source: seawater | place: Southern Ocean | collected 2011 | reverse complement strand
GGTGACGCGATAAATCGAAGGGTCGTTAGCTCAGTTGGTAGAGCAGTTGACTTTTAATCAATTGGTCGCTGGTTCGAATCCAGCACGACCCACCACTCCTCGATTTATCACCATTTGAAATGGGTCGTTAGCTCAGTTGGTAGAGCAGTTGACTTTTAATCAATTGGTCGCTGGTTCGAATCCAGCACGACCCACCATTTCAAAGATTCTCAGGTTACTCCCGGTTTTATACCAGATTAAGATGGGTCGTTAGCTCAGTTGGTAGAGCAGTTGACTTTTAATCAATTGGTCGCTGGTTCGAATCCAGCACGACCCACCATCTTTCTCAATAGCAATAACCCTATCACTGTATGAACAAACCATACATGCCCGCGCAGGATGCGAACCAGCGAAGCTGTTCGACACTAAACTATTCCTCTTATCAGCTCGAAGTAGGGCAAAGCTTGAGGAGTGCTGTCTACGCTCCAGATCTGCTGCTTGAAAGAAGCATTACCAGCCCCACATCTACAAAGAGAGGCAAACCGTAAACATTATTCTGATTATTTAATAAACAAGCGCCCGGGTGTATGAAATTTTTATGACACTCGTGTATAATCGCCGCCCGTTGAGCCATAACCAGGTTAGGTATTTAGTAGCCATGACAATAGCGTATCGTATCGACCAGATTGATTATCCGTTTCCGGCAAAGCCTGCCGTGCTGTCTGACGCCCGTAAGGCGCAGCTTAAAGATAAGATCAAAGCGTTGCTGAAAGAAAAAAATGCAACCATGGTCGCGCACTACTATACCGACCCTGAAATTCAGGCGCTGGCGGAAGAGACCGGCGGTTGCGTTGCAGACTCACTGGAAATGGCCCGTTTTGGTCGTGATGCCGCCGAGCAGACGCTGTTGGTTGCCGGCGTGAAATTTATGGGCGAAACAGCCAAAATCCTGAGCCCTGAGAAGCGCGTTCTCATGCCCACGATGGAAGCAACCTGTTCGCTTGACTTAGGTTGTCCCATCGAAGAGTTCTCAGCATTCTGTGATGCACATCCTGATCACACTGTAGTGGTTTATGCTAATACTTCAGCGGCCGTTAAAGCTCGCGCCGATTGGGTGGTTACTTCCAGCATCGCGCTTGAAATCGTCGAGCACTTAGACAGCTTGGGCAAACCTATTATCTGGGGCCCGGATCGTCACTTAGGTTCTTACATTGCCAAGAAAACCGGTGCTGACATGCTAATGTGGCAGGGCGAGTGTATCGTTCATGACGAATTCTCCTCGCAAGCGCTCCAGGACATGAAAGCACTGTATCCTGAAGCGGCAGTACTGGTTCATCCCGAATCGCCAGCCAGCGTGGTTGAAATGGCCGATGCCGTGGGATCTACCAGTCAGCTTATTCAGGCTGCACAGGATATGCCTAACCAAACCTTTATCGTTGCTACCGACAAAGGCATTTTTTATAAAATGCAGCAGTTGATGCCTGAGAAGCAGTTCATAGAAGCCCCTACGGCTGGTAATGGCGCAACGTGTAAAAGCTGCGCACACTGCCCGTGGATGGCTATGAATGGCCTTGAGGCTATCTATGAGTCGCTTTCTACCGATGACACCAGTGCTCACGAAATCTTTGTTGATGACGCCCTGCGTGAGAGAGCCCTCATTCCTCTGAACAGAATGCTGGACTTTTCTGCACAGTTAAAAGCGAAGAAAAGCGCATAGTGCCTAATTAATCAGCAGTTGGCTGATTTTTTAAGGGTAGTTCTTGATTCGAAGCGCGGCTTTACCTACTATACGCGCACTTATTCGCAGCGATGCGATAAAAACAATTTTTCAGAGATGGCTGAGTGGGTGAGCATTCGGTTGTCGAAGACAAAAAAGGGTGACTTAACGTCACGCTTTTAGAAGCACAACGGCTCGACAGGACGTCGAGACTGGGTGAGGTTCTCAGGGGTGTGTTAATGTTGATGTGCTTCGAAGATACAATTTGGAGAGATGGCTGAGTGGCTGAAGGCGCACGCCTGGAAAGTGTGTATACGTTTATAGCGTATCGAGGGTTCGAATCCCTCTCTCTCCGCCAGATATAAAGAAACCGGCTTTTGCCGGTTTTTTTATGTCCGATAGAGATTGGATGAGAACCCGGGTGCAAGCCTCGCCTCGCGAGGCTTTGTATTATCAAGACCACAGAGAAACGGCATAACCACCTACTTGCGCAAAAAGACAGGTCGTGACTGTCCACTATTCTCCACTATCCACTATTCTCTATTTCGAAAACGTTGCACTTTTGACTCTATTTTAATAGCCTTCGATATGAGGACGATGCATTTTAAACTTATATAAGGATATATTTATGTCAAAAATTGTATTATTAATTGTTCTGTTCTGTTCTGCTCAGATTGCTATTGCGCAAGCAAGCCAAAGTATCTCATCGACAAACTCAATATATTGCCATGGTTGTTCTGAGTCCACTTTAAGGCAGGAACTTTATGAAAAAGCCCTGGAGATTGGTTTTCCCGATCCCATGTTTGACCCAGATGATAACATACCAGTAACGGTATATTCGTTTGATATTGCTACCGGTATGGCTAGTAGTCATGATGTTTATAATCGGATGGATTTGTTAACAAATTCTCCATATATGACACTAGATGTATCGCATATGGTGCCCGGAGAGGTAGGTAGTGCTTGGTATGAATTTTCAAGTACTACGAAGGATTTTTTTAGTTCGCCATTTGAAAGCTCTTTGAATGGGTATGATGTTCTTTTAAGTCCGCAACTACAAAGTCAGGTTGCTAGTGATATCAATAACACTTGGTATATATTGGTTAACGCCGCAGTTCGCGATTTGGACGTGCTTGGAGCTATTTTTAAATCTATTGATTTTAGTGTTATTAGCTCTATCAATGTGACTTTTGCTGACAATATAGTAATGACTTTCAAACTGGAGAACATTGAGCAAGTTACTCTAAATGACATTTCTAATTTAGATTTAAAATACCTTCCAGATAGCGCTTTTCTTATTATGGAAGACGGTACGCTTTTAAAAATACCGGACGATTCTTCAGATAATTTTGGTCCATTAGTGGTAACGCTGACTGAGGACGAAGCTCTCCCTTTGTACGATTATTTAAGCAATTATGGATATACAAGTACCGGCGGTGGCGCGCTTGGTGGATTTGGTAATTCCAATATTGTGTGTAATGTGACACATGTCGAAGAAACCGTAGAACCAGATGGAACGATAAAGCGTTCAGCGACTTATCGTTGTACAATTCAATAAGAGGCTGGTATGGGAAATAATCATTTATTAGCGTTAATAATAGCATTTATAATTTTATTATCTGTCTTGAGTCTATTGCCAATCTACCTGTTCAGAAATAAGTTTTATTCAAAGGCCGAAATGGTCGTATGGGGAATTGTTTTTCTGCTCTTTCCATTTGTTTCAGTGCTGATCTTTTTGATTATAAAGCTATCATTTCCAAAAAATGAATGTGGTAAATAATTAAAGTAAACACAGTAAAGCGCAATGATTGTCCTCTCTTTGCGTTTTACTGCTCTATATCCGGATGAAACTGCGTGCTGAGATTGGCAATCAATAAATCGGATAATGACTGTCCGGTATTGCGAATTCTACTCTATTTACTTTGCATAATGGCAGTAGCTGGGACCATAAGCCTTTTTAAGCTATCAGGCTTTGATGTTGACCTTCCAGGGCGGGTTCAGCCGATTGTCACCGGCCCAATACAACTTAATTTTGTTGCCAGAAGGATCGTGCAAAATGGCCTCTTTCCACAGATAACGTTGCTCTGTGGGCGGTTGCTCAAAAACGATACCCTTTTCAAGTAACTCCTCGTAGAGCTCGTCAAGCGCTTCATGTTCAAAATAAATCACCGTAGGATTGGTTATCCCGGCATCTTCCAGCGACAGTGAGAAGGTGGTATCGCCATCAGGGCAAATAAAGCGCGCGTAGTGAGGCGTATCTACAATCTGGGTAAAGCCCAGGGTTAAGTAAAACTGTACCGCTTGTGACATGTCCTGCACAGGCAGGGTGACCTGATTGAGCTCCATATCGTTGCTTTCTCCAACTGGGTTAATAATGCTTTTTGCGGGTGTGCCAGTGCACTACATAAAATAACACCGCCCCAAGCATACCACTGTAGAGGCAGAGTTTGTGCAGAGTACTCACTGATATTATTGCCAGTAATGGGTTAGCTAGCGTTAGTGGAAACGCGGGTTGGACATCCCCATGCATGATGGCATCCAGTCCTACGTGGCTGTAACTGCCAATAAAGGCGCTCAGAAAAGCCACCCACCAGGCAATAACTATGGGCTGCGAGGGCTTGGCGATTCCAATTATTTTCAGACCAAACTCGGATAAATATTTGCCGGTTAATGCGGCAAATATAGCAATCAGTGAACTACCGGGTATGGTGTGAGAAAAACCGTGCACGTGGCCGTGGCCCACAATCATCACCCACAGCGGCTGCACGTCCATCACAATTTGCGTCCAGCCAAATACCATCAAACTAAAGCTACCTTGCAGTAGTGCTTTAATCAGCAGGCCCGGGCCCATGTGTACAGGTGTAAATGGCATTACAGTTTCTGGTTATCAGTTAAGTGGTGGCTACTAATCCTGCTCGCGGCGTTTTGCCGGGCGTTTGGTTTTCTTACTATCATCCGACTTATGCCAAACAGAGATGCGGCCACCTGACTTAGTCCGTTTTTCATCTGGCTTGCTAGTCGCTCCCGGTCGCTTAGGCTTTACTTTCTTTTTCAGCGATTTTTTGATCGCTGGGGAGTTAACCGGTGCACCATTGTCGGTTACCGGTGAAGCGACATCGGGTCTTAATTTTCGGGCCAGACCGAGCAGAAAATACCGCAGAACCTGATCGCCGCAGGGTTTAAAATTACGATGGTCGGGCTTACGGAAAAACGCCGACATTTCACCCTTACTCATATTGAAATTGCCGAGCTTCATCACTTCCAGCATATCGTCGTCACGAAACGACAGGGCGATTCGTAGTTTGCGCAGAATTTCGTTATTGCTTAAAAACTCCCCCTTGGCCAATTGCGGTGGCGGTGTATCAGACTGGGCTCCGCGCATTTTAATGATCAGACCATCCAGAAACATCGCCATCACGCTGTCCCGGCAGGGCAGATAACCGGGTTCTTCTACTTTTCGCATGTTGGCTTTCAGATACTCAATATCCATTTTATAGCCAGCTAACTTAAAAATATTAATGGCAGCCGTATCGTCTATTCGCAGGGCGAAGCGCACTCTGCGCAAAACATCATTGTGGTTCATATTGATTGGGACTTATAAGTTGTCGAAGGTCTGTCGCGCCAGGGGGCATTTGCGTGTCGCATGCAGCAGGACGAGCCAGTAAGGCAGCCAGACCCTAAATAGGTGGCGGTAAGTGCCACGTCACTGGTTAACAGTATACGTTAATTCTGCCTGGCGCGTATTCTTAGTTGCTGCCCATCGCTAATTTTAAATCAGTTTGTGCTGAATCTAACCCAGCAAGGCCTTTGCTTCCGCCACGATACGGTTAACCAACACGTGCTGAGCACGGTTTTTGCCGGTAATGGCATAAAAACGTTCGGTAATATCGGTAATTTCGCCAATGCATGCCACGTTGTAAAAATCTGCCACGTGGTCGGCAATTGCTGATGGCGCGCAAAATACGCCAAAGCCCTCGCTGCCAAATACTTTAAGCAGCGCGCTGTCGTCAAACTCTGCCACAATTCTGGGATGCAGCTGGTTGGCTTCAAGCCAGCTTGTAAGGCCAAGTGTAATACCCGATTTAATGCCGGGTAACAGTAAACTCACGCCGTTGAGCGAACGTGGGAAGTCCTGATGAAGACTTAGCTGGGCATGGCTGGCAAAAAAACTTAAGTGAGATTCACCCAAAAAATAGCTGCTGGCATTTAACTGAGTGCCGGGAGCCACCCCACGATCGGCGATTATCAGATCGATATGGTTTAACGCTAAGTCACTGATTAACGAGTCAAATGGTCCTTCCCTGAAAATAAAGCGTACATTATTCGACAGGACCATGGTGGAATGCACAAAATCATAAGCCAGGACCTTGGGGATGGCATCAGTAATCCCTATAACAAAAGTCTGATCGATGGTCTCATTATCGGCATGGAGCAACTCAACCAGTCTGGCGCCTTTTTGAAATATTTCACTGGCATGCTGGTAAACTAGTTTGCCTTTACTGTTGAGGTAGAGACGTTTGCTCACCCGGTCAAACAACGAATAGCCCAGTTGTTTTTCAAATGTACTAAGCTGACCGCTAACGGTTTGCGGTGTAACATGCAACAGTTTAGCGGCACTGGCGATACTGCCTTCACGGGCGATAAGGTAAAAGTAGTAAAGGTGATGATAATTTAATTGATGCATAATAAGGAAAATTCGATGTTTATAGTAGAATATAACAGTTTTATTCTTTTTTGTGGCCGGTTTATTATTGCTTTTAGTAAATGATATTGCATTCTTATCTTTAGTTGGATAAATATAGAAATGGAAAAAAACATCGATTTACGACAAACCAAAAAATACCTGGTTTCCTTATTAAAGCCGGAAGGCGGCTTTTTTGGTGTGGCAGCGGTGTATGGTGTGGCAATCAGTTTGCTCACCCTGGCCGTGCCGATTGCAGTGCAAACCCTCATCAATAGTATTGCCAACATAGGCTCTATCCGTGCCGTAACGATTCTGGCAGCAATCCTGTTTACTACGCTTTTTGTATCGGGCATTTTCAGTGCGCTGCGTATGCGGGTGATGGAGTACTATGAGCGCCGTGTGTATACCCGGCTGGTCTCGCAGCTCGGGCTTAAAACCATTATGGCGCCCCACAGCTTTTTTGAAGGGCGACGTAACACGTCGATTACCCACCGCTATTTCGACATCATGACATTGCAGAAAAACATCCCGTCACTGATGGTTGATGGGTTCGCTCTAGTGCTGCAAATTATTGTGGGTTTTACCCTGGTGTCGTTCTATCACCCGTTTCTGTTTGTACTCAATATGATCATTCTGCTGGTGATGTATCTGGTGTGGAAAATATGGGGGCCGGGCGCAAAACGTACTGCCATTGAGCTGTCTCAAACCAAATACGATACCGCGAAGTGGTTAAACGATGTGGCTGCTGCCCATGAGTTTTTTAAATCCTCCGACCATATGGATTACGCCGGGCGCAATACCGAAAGCTTTATTAAAAACTACATTGCCAAACATAAGGGCCATTTTACCTTTACGTTTTCGCAAGCGGTGTCTTTTCTGCTGCTGTATGCCTTTGCCAGCGCCACCTTGCTCGGCCTTGGCGGCTTTCTGGTCGTGCAGGGGCAACTGTCTATCGGTCAGCTGGTTGCCGCAGAGCTGATTATGTCGGCGGTGTTTTTTGGGATCTCGCGGTTCAGCCAGTACCTTAAACTGTATTACGAGCTGTATGGTGCGGCAGAAAAAATAGGCTCTGCACTGGTTATCCCACAGGAAGAAACCCACGATGACGGCGCACGCATTCCGTCCTCATCCAAGCTGGTGTTTAAACGTCTGGCGCTGAGCCATTTTGAAGACAGCTGTTACCTGGATGCCACGCTGGAAGCGGGCCATAAGTACTTTATTACTACCCGCAAGAGCTGGGTGCAAAAACAACTGGTGGGTTTCCTCAAGCGTTTTGAACGCCCGGCAAAGGGCGAGATTCTACTCGGCGATTACAGTTTGTTCGACTACGACATGTACGAACTACGGCAAGCCGTGAGTACGCTCGACCGCTCCTTGATTGTGGAGTGTACCATCGAGGAATACCTGCGCCTGGCCGCACCTGAGGCTACGGTAGCAGAGGTGCGCAAAGCTCTGGAATATGTGGGCCTTGATGAAGTGATTGATAACCTGGATGACGGTATTGCAACGCGTATTTCAGTACTCGGTGACCCCTTACAGCCGCTGGAGTTTTTATTATTAAAACTTGCCGCGGCGGTTCTTTCCAAACCACAGGTGCTGGTGATCAACCAGCATTTCGATGCCATTCCGCAAAGCATTAAAGAGCGCTTGTTGGAACGCATCGCCCGGTTAGATTGCACCGTTTTATACTTTACCAATATGCCCCTTAAAGGCGTGTTTAATGCCACCTTAAATTTGCAGGACGTGTTATACGTGGAAGACAGCGCAACCGACAACAAGGGAGAAGGTCATGAGTAAAGCAGAAAACCGTTTTATGCAAAATATCACCTCCTTACCCGCGCAAATTATTCCCAGTGTGCACAAGGTGGTGTGTTGGGTGATTACCTTTTTAGTGCTGGTTGTGGCGGCCGGACTGTATTTTACGCCCTGGATCCAAACTGCACATGGCTCGGGCGCGGTAGACTCGCTGGACCCGGTCGATCGCATGCAGGCGATTTCAGCGTTGGTTGATGGTCAGATCCAAACCTGGCACGTGCGTGAGGGGATGCAGGTCAGAGCCGGCGATCCCATTGTTACGCTCATTGATGTGGATGCTCAGCGATTGGAAAAACTGCAGTCGCAGTTAGCAGCCACACGGTTGGCCCATCAGGCCAACGAAACCGCTGTCGCCAATGCCGAGAGCAACCTGCAACGCCAGCAGGCGCTGCAGGAACAGGGGCTGGTGTCCCGTAAAGATGTGGAAGCGGCCCTGATCAAAGTGCAGGAGCTAAAAGCCAAGGCCGCTTCATCGCTGGCCGACATTAATCAGGTGTCCATGGTACTTTCCCGTCAGGCTACCATGACCAAAACTGCGCCGGTCGATGGCACCATCCTGCGTTTATTTAACGGCGGTGGCTCAACCTTTGTGAAAGCCGGAGATGTGCTGGCGCAGTTTATTCCGAAAAATGCCGAGCGTACGGTACGTGTAATCATTAGCGGGTTGGATGCGCCGCTGGTGAAGCCCGGCGCAAAAGCCCGCCTGCAGTTTGAGGGCTGGCCGGTGTTTCAGTTTAGCGGTTGGCCGGGCACTGCCATTGGGACCTTTGGTGGTGTAGTCACGTATGTTGAGCCTGTGGCGGATGCCACCGGTGCATTTCAGGTGTGGATCAAGCCTGATGAGTCCGAGATGCCCTGGCCAGAGGAAAACATTGCCCGCTTAGGCAGCCGGGTGAAAGCCTGGATCCTGCTCGAAGAAGTGCGCCTGGGTTACGAGTTGTGGCGACAGCTCAATAACTTCCCGCCCCAGAAACCGGCCACGCAGGCCAGTTCGTCGGCACCAGGCTGGTAGGGAGGCGGCAATGACTAAACGCATTTTAGCGGTGGCGCTGCTTTCGCTTACTGGTGGGGCGGTTACGTCGCTCAAAGCGGAGCAGGTGTTGCCCACCGTTCCCTCGCTTATCGACAACATGCAGCAGTTGCACCCGTATGTGAATGTGCTGACGGAGAAAAATAACCAGTTGGTTTACGGCCTTGATAGCGCCCAGAGTGAATTTGACGGCCGCATTGAGCAGGATGTCAGTGGCCGGGTAGCCGGTTATTACGACGGCTCTGCCGCGGCTCAGCGCTTTGTCAAACCACTGGGTGATATGAACGCTAAGCTTATCAGTGAGTACCGCGTTGCCACCGGCGACTTTCCGGTTTACGAAGAGCAGTACAATACCTTATCAGGCGGCGAGGCCAGCATTGGTGTCGCCCTGTCGCTGTTGCAAAACCGCAGTATCGACAAGCGCCGGGTAGGGGTGAGTAACGCCGCCTTGGCCATTGAGCAGTATCAGGCTGAATTAGCCCTGAGCATGAATGACTTTTTGTATAAAGGCCTCAGCCAGTATTTAAAGTGGTATGAAGTAAGCCTCAAAATTGCCGCGGTGGAGGAGTTGCTCGGTACGTTGAAATACCGTCGAGAGGGGTTGTCGACCCGGTTGAAAAGCGGCGATTTAGCCGAAGTCGATCTCACCGAATTTGAAGCCAGTATTCTGGAGCAAAAGCTGGCTTTGTCGCAACTGCGTCAGACTCAGCGCGCCTCGGCACAGGCGCTGGCATTCTACTGGCGAAATAGTGAGGGCGAGTCACAGGTAATTGCCAGCGATGCGGCGCTGCCAGCCGATATTGACTGGCCATTTAATATCACGCCATCGCAGGCCGCCCGGCTACGTAATGCCATCATGCAACATCCGGCGTTAGCGGTACTGCGCACGGAGCAGAGCGTAACGCAGAATAAGTTTCGACTGGCAGAAAACCAGTTGTTGCCCAAGCTCGATGTAAAGGCGCTGGTGGCTAAAGATATGGGCAGCGGCCCTACATCACTGGCCGAAACCGAAGGTAAAATTGGCCTTACGTTCTCGTATACCTTGGGCAACCGCAAAGCCAAAGCTGAACAGGCGACCATGCGCTCTAAACTTAAGGTGCTGGAATATGAGGTCACTCTGGCCCGGGACCAGCTTAATCAGCAGTTTGAACAAGCCTATGCCTACTGGCAGCAGGCTCACGAAGTATTGGACCTGCAACAGCAAAATGCCGAGCTGGCGGTAACCTTATCGCAGCTTGAGCGCAAACGGTTTGATGCCGGTGACAGTGATATGTTTAAGCTGAATGCCCGGGAGTCGGGTGTGCTAAAGGCAAAATTAAAAGCCATTGAGGCGCAGGTAGATTTACTCTCTGCAGAGCTCACTTTGCATAAAGTGGTGGCGGCAATTACTTCGTAGGAAAGAAAAACGCTGCCCTGGTTAACAGGGCAGCGCAAGGTTAGTTACGGCTCAATGTCATCCGCAGGTTCAGTAACGCCAGGGTAGGCCTTGGGAGTTAGTGGTTTAACCGGGCGCTGCTCGATACGCTGCTGCAGATACTCAATCGCGGCATCCAGCTGCGCATCTTCACCCATAAAAGTGGCATAAGGCAGGTTGTCTACTTCAATGTCCGGGGCAATCCCCAGTCCTTCAGTGATCCAGCGGCCATCCTCGGCGAATACAGGTAGTTCCGCTACCCGCGCCATGCCGTTATCGGCCAGGCGGTTACGGCCGCGCAACCAGATGCCGGCACCAGCGGTTTGTTTACCGATCACCGGGCCTAAATCCATGGCTTTTACACCTGCGGTGAAGGTTTCACCGTCGGAGTAAGTGTACTGATCGGCCAGCACCACCAGGTGACCACGGAAAGTCTGTTGCATGTTGGTATTAGGTTCGCGGTTACCACTGGTCCAGAACATCCACACTTTGCGCAGCAGCTTCTCTAAAATCCAGCTATCGATATTGCCGCCCCGATTACGGCGTACATCAATGATCAGGCCGTCTTTTTTGTAGGCGGCGTAGAACTCGCGAGCGAAATCCGACACATCATTGCTGCCCATGGCATACAAGTGCAGGTAGCCAATATCCTGGTCGGCCTGTTCTACTTTCTGACGGTTACGGGTTGTCCAGTCCTGATAGCGCAGGCGGGCATCGGTGCGATTACTTACCGGGTACACAATGGTTTGCAGTGCTTCGCCATTGCGACTCAGACCCAACAGTACCTGACGGTCTGCCTGATTAAGCAATGCCTGATTCAATTCAGCCAGTGTGTTAATCGGGCGCGCATTAATGCTGGTAATAATGTCACCTTCTTTGGCGTTAGTACCGGGTTTTAACAACGGTGAGGCTTTGGCTGGCACTTCGTTGTCGTACTGGTAAATGCTGGCAATTTGCACGCCCTCATCGGTTTGTAGCAAATTGGCGCCTAAACTGGCTGGGGCAGGACGATCAGGCTCCTGCGGTGTGTCGCCGCCATACACCTGTGAGTGCAGCACATTAAGCTCACCGGTCATCTGGCCAAGCACGTCGTTCAGTTCGGCGCGATCGGTAATGCGAGCCACCAGTGGCTGATATTTTTGTTTCATTGCTGCCCAGTCAACGCCCCGCATGGCTTTGTCGTAGAAGTAATCACGGTGCATCAGCCAGGCATCATGAAACAGTTGTTGCCATTCCTGCTGCGGATCGATACGTAATTTCCAGGCCGACACATCGGCTTTCTGGTCGGTTGTATCTGACGGGAATTGTTTACCAGCGCCAACAATAAAGATCTGATTGTTATTGCCGCTTTGTTTTAGCACCAGCATACTCTTGCCATCAGCGCTAAGCTTGTAGCTACTCAGGCCAGACATAAAGGTGCTGGTTTTATGATGCGGTGTTTGTTCAATAGCCTTAAGCACCGGTTTGCTGCCAGGCTCGGTCACCTGATCCCTGACATACAGGTATTTGGCGTTGGCTGCCAGGTCGCTATAGTTGCCGGGACTCACCGGTACCTGCCAGAGTCTGTTCGTTAACTGTTCCCAGTCAATAAGCGGTGCCTCAGGGGCATTGTCTGCTTCCTCGCTGTCGCTGTCTTCTTCCGGTTCGGCCTGTACCGTCAGTTCGGTAGGTTTTTGGAACGGGAAGGTTGCATCGGCTTTCAGCGCGTAGGCGAAAATCTGAGTGCGGCGGTCAAAGGTGGTACCCATGTTGCGGTCGCCCCAGGGCGAACGGGTGGTGGGGGTAAATTCGCGGTCTGATAGGAAGTACAGCCATTGTTGGTCCTGACTAAAAGCCGGAGAATAGGAGTTGTACTTGTCGCTGGTCAGCACCTGGCCGCGGTTTTCGGCAAAGTTATGCACATAAATGCGCTGGCGTTCGTCGCCGAGCTTACTGGTGGTAATCGCCAGTAGCTTACTGTCGGCACTAAACACGATATCGGCGTAAGGGCTCATCTCGGTCTGGCCGGCGTAGAGCTTTTCAGTATCGCCCGTGTTGATATCGAGGATCCACAGATCGCCGTTAAAGTCGTCGAAGGCGAGCTTATTGCCATCGGGCGAGAGCACCAGTTGCCAGCGGCTAATGCTGGCGCCACTGGTGAGCTGTTTGCGCTCGGATGAACCATCGGCAGCAAACTGCCAGATCTCCATTTCGCCACTGGCATCATTAATGGCATACACCCATTTACCGTCATGGCTTAAAATCGCCTTGCGCGAACGGGATGCTGCAGGTGTGTCAATTTCCACCAGGCGTTTGCCGTCGGTGCTGGCGATGGCCAGACGGCCGCGGGCCGTAAGGATCACCTGCTTGTTGTCGGCATTAAAATCTACTGAAGTCAGGTATTTGGTGGGTTTCGTCAGCCAGTTATCCCGTAACTGAGGAAAGTCGCCACTCAGGGCGATGTCCAGCGTGCGGGTGCGGCGTTTGGCAATGTCGTAAATTTTAAGGTCGGCGCCATGCTGAAAAATAATCCGGCCGTTATCGAGGCTGGCCCGCTTTATGGGAAAGTCCTGAAAATCGGTTAGCGCTTTGGCGTTTTTACCAGAAGCCGACATAACCCACAGGTTGTCGTTACCATTTTGATTACTGACAAAATACAGTTTGTCGCCAGCCACCATGGGTTCGCGAGCCGAAGCGTCGTGGGCGTCGGTCAGCAGTAGCGCCTCGGTTTGGCTGCCCAGTTTATAACGCCACAATTCGCCCTGGGCACCGCCGCGATAATAACGGGCGTTGTCGCGTGACACCTGCAGGCCAAACTGGGTGAAATAAAGCGTGTCAGAGGCTTCGTCAATGGCGCCTTCAATGGCATCTGCAACCGGTACTTCCTCGGTATTCAGAGTAACCGGATCCACCTGTTTTAATGACCAATTGCCCGTAGGGCCTACCCGGGTATTGGTGCTATATAATAATTTACCGTCGCGGGTCCACTGCTGCAGATATACATAACTGTTTTCAAAGGTTACCCGCCTGGCCAGTCCGCCTGCAGTGGGGATCACATACACTTCGGTTGCCCCTTCATAGCTAGCGGTAAAGGCGATTTGTGTTCCGTCTGTCGAGAACACCGCTTGTTGTTCCTGCGCCAGATTAGTAGTCAGGCGGCGGGTAGCTGCGCTTTTCATGTCATGTAACCAAAGGTCGCCTTCGGCGGTAAAGACCACCTGGTTATCGTGCAGGTCCGGGTCGCGGTAGTAGCCGGATTTGGCCATGGAGTGGAAGGACATGAGCAACAGGCTCATGCCGACAATAGTTCGTTTTTTCATGGTGTTATTCACTTTGTCGTCGTTTTTTATAGTTGGTCGTGCTCAGGGCAGTAAACGAGAGAACGTCAGTAAAGTCAAACCGGGGCCGACAGATGGCTGTAAATCCCGGTTTGCTGGCAGGAGCAGGTGTAATGCTAATCTTCTTCCAGTTGAATAAGGTCACCCGGCTCGCAATCCAGTGCCTCACAAAGGGCGAGCAGTGTGGAGAAACGAATAGCTTTGGCTTTGCCGGTTTTCAGGGTCGACAGGTTAGCCATGGTGATTCCAACGCGTTCAGACAATTCGGTGAGTGACATCTTGCGTTGCAGCATGACCATATCCAGATTTATTTTAATGGTTTTAGACATCATTATATGGTCAGTGATTGTTCTTGTTTCATCAGAAAAGCGTACTCAAGGATCTGGGCCAGTACCAGCAATGCTCCGCTAATCAGGATCCCTTCAATGGGTATTGAAACATACGGGGAAAGTTGCAGCTGCTCATGAAATTCACCAATTTCAGCCAGTATTGCCATGCCGCACAGGTAGGTAATAAAAGGCGAAACAACACTGTAAACCAGAATAATCAAGCCCAGCTTTTTTACATAAGCGATGTTATCTAAATCGAAAATACGCTGACTAGCCAGATTAGCAAACAATTTACGCAGGTTATATAGCGCGAGCAAACTGAATATACCGCTAATGAGTATTCTGTCTGAATTGGCAATAAAAAAGGCCGCCTGGCCGCTGGTATTATTGAGTTTGAGCTTGCCATCAACCCGCATTATCTCACTCGCTGCTTCGGTGGCATTATTGGTAATCATCGTGGCATTAAACAAGTATTCGATATCAGTATGACGCTCGCTGATTTCCGCGGGAATATTTAATCCGACAACGAGGATAAATCCAACTCCCACAACCATTGCAAGTACGCTTAAGTAATAAAGCAGATCGAACCACATCTTGAGCTCAGGGGTGTATTTAGGAGGGGGTAACTGGCTACTAGTATCAATAGTGTCTGATGATTCCTGATTTTTCATGGTCATTTCCTTGCTTGGTTATGCTGATTGTTACTTTAGCGCTTGTTTCTTTTTTTGCAATAATTATTTATCGAAAAACAGTAAAAAATTATCGTTGTTCGTTATTTTTCGTTGCTGCTTAGCTGCTTATATCAGCGCCGAATCTGTAACAAAATGTTGTGATCGCTTGCAATACTCATAGGTGTTGGTTAAATTCTGCGCACTACCTTATGCGGAGTTAGCGCCACCATGAACAACTAAGCCTGTCGTCCATTTTTTATAGTTATTTTATTTTTTGGATCTACAGGGTTAGTCGGCGTAGCTCACTGTCGTAATAGTATGGCGCTTATTGGCGCGATACTGCCTCTTAATATTTGTATGTGCTGCTAAGCTGAAGCCCGCTTATCGGGAGGCGCTAATGCCGATACTTCAAGCTCACAATCTTAGTTATCAACTGCCTGCGGGCGACACGCTTTTTCATTCTGTTTCGGTATCGATGTCTTGCAACCGTGTGGGGCTGGTGGGCCGTAATGGCGCTGGTAAATCGTTACTTGCTGCAATATTGACTGGTGAGCGGAAACCCTTTGGGGGTATGGTTAATTGCGATGCCGATATAGGGATATTCCGCCAGCAACCTTCGCACTTGCTGGCGAGTGAGGCGACTATCGCCGAATTTCTTGGCGTGGCACCAGTACTTGATGCGCTTTCGCGAATTACCAAAGGTGAATGCACAGACTATTTGTTTGAGTCGGTGGGGGAGCAATGGGATCTGCCCGCCCAGCTTGCCAGGGAGCTGACAGCGCTGGGACTACCTTCTGATCCGCAAGCCCCATGCGCGACGCTCAGTGGCGGTCAGCTGGCAGTACTGCGGTTATGGCAACTCTTTAAGGGGCAGCACGCCCTGCTAATTCTGGATGAGCCGTCCAATCATCTTGATCGTCGTGCCCGGCGCTGGTTACAAGCGCAGATCCAATCAACTGCTGCGGCGGTGCTGCTGATAAGTCATGATCGTGAATTATTGCAGGGGATGGCAGAAATCTGGGAGCTTAATCAAACCGGGATAACGGTGTATGGCGGCAATTACGCCCACTATGCAGCGCAAAAGCAACTCAAAGAGCAGGCATTAAACCGTCAGATTGAAACACTGCACAAGCAGCAAAAGCAAGTGCAGCAACAAGCCCAGCGAAGCCTTGAGAAGGCCGCACAACGGGCTTCACAGGGGCAAAAGCTGCGGGGCAGTCAGGCTAAATGTTTACTGGATAAACAAAAGGACCGCGCGACGGCCAGTGCTACCAGTCGCAATAAAAATATCGAAAGCAGGCAAAAACAATTACAGCAACGAGCAAGCCAGTTGCAGTCAGCACAATGCCTAACACAAAAACAGGCTATTCATTTATCCACTGCTAATGCGGGTAATAAAAAGGCTATCACTCTGTTTAATAGCGTGCTGGCATTTGGCAGCTCACAGCCAGTTAATCTGCAGGTGGGAGAGGGAGATAAGCTGCATCTGCAAGGCGGTAACGGCAGTGGTAAATCCACGTTATTAAAAACGCTGACAGGCCGGCTACCGCTGCAAGCCGGTGAGTTACATGTTAACACCCCGCTGTGTTATCTCGATCAGCATTTTAGCTCGGTGCTCCCCACGCTTAGCTTGCTGGATAACCTTTTACAGCAGTGCCCGGCGTTAAGCGAGTCTGACGCGCGTACATTACTGGCTGGTATCGGCTTTCGTCGCGACAGTGTTTTTAACCCGGCCGAAACCATAAGTGGCGGAGAGAAAATGAAACTGGCTATGTTAATCGTCAGTCATCAGCCGCAGCAGCCATTTTTGTTACTCGATGAGCCCGACAATCATCTGGATTTGAATGCCAAAATCCTGTTGGCAGCAGCGCTTAATCGTTATCAGGGCGGCTTTATTTTAATTAGTCACGATACTGCATTTGCGGATGAGGCCGGGGTTAAAAGTGCCTATCAACTTACCCGTGATGAAAGCCAGGCATCATTTGGTGCTGGCATTTTGTCAGACGTTACTGTACAAGGGCGGTAAATTAACATAGGTACTACGCTTTTATGAGTCATGAGCAGCAGTGAAAGTTTATCCTCAAGCCGGAATAGACCGGTTATATTTTGGCATGACCATGACCCAGGTACGCGATGCCTGGGGGCAACCAGAAGACATATACCATTTCCATCCGCTATGCGACAGCCTGGAAGAGCGGGATGTGGTATGGCAATACGCCAACGGTACTGAGCTGAGTTTTTCATCCTGCGATAATTTTGTGCTCGGCACGATTTCGGTCTCATCCACTGAAGCAGAGCTGGAAGGCAAATGTGTTATTGGTAAATCCATTCTGGAAATTCGTTTAATGTTTCCTGAACTGGAATTAGATGATGATTTCGACGAATTTGGCCAGGACTATCTGCTAGCCGACAAGGATGTGTCGTTGTGGGTTGTGGCCGGTAAAGTTGACACCATTAGTCTGTACCCGGACTATGATGAACATGGCAGCATGAGAGTTAATCAACCGCTTGTCGAGCAGGGCAGTTAAGCGGAAATCAATCATTGTTGAGAACTTGGTATGACGACCTTTGTTAAAGCAGTAACCCTTAGCGCTAACGGTGTGGCGCTGGTGCCACTGGAAGTTGTTCATGAGGCTGGTTTAAAGGCTGCCGCCGCCGATGGCGAATTATGGAAAATACGGGTGACTTCGGTACCTGAGCCTGGCGCAACGGCCGATTATATTGCTGATGCATTGCGAGGTCGTGACGCCGGTGACCGATTTGCCTTTGCAGTAATTGAGCAGGCAACAGGAAATGTGCTTGGGACCACCAGTTATCACGATATTCTGCCTGCGGTTAAACGTCTTGAAATTGGTTATACCTGGTATGCTAAAAGTGCTCAGCGAACCCATGTGAATACCACCTGCAAGCTGCTGATGCTGTCTCACGCTTTCGATGTACTCCAATGCAATGTAGTTGGGTGGCGCACCGATAATTATAATTATGCCAGTCAGCGTGCCATAGAGCGTTTAGGGGCGAAAAAAGACGGTGTGATCCGCGGCCATCATATGCGCCGTGACGGCACCATACGCGATACCGTGATGTACAGCCTGCGTCAGGGAGAATGGCCGGAAGTGCGTGCCCACCTCAATTACCTGTTAAGCCGCTACCGTTAAAACACTGGTGTTACAGTGCCTTAGCCTGGCGTATAAACGTTTTACACTGCGTAATAAAGGCATTGCTCTGGGCGCTGGCTTCACCATCTCGTGCGTAATTGAGGGCGATAAAAGCCTGACTGATTGCCTTAAACTGTCTGGCCGATTGGGGGGATAGCCGCTGGGCTGCGCGTTCGGCAAAGTGCTCCGGACCGTCATTATAACGCTCAAGGCCGGTGATCTGTTCAGCCTTTTGGCTGGCCTGTAAAAACCAGCGTAGATTAGCTGGTGGGCGTTTACGCTGCCAGTGCGGGATAAAGTAAAGTGCCAGCAGCAACCCGATCACCAGGCATATACCCAGCATCAGAATCATGATCCGCTGCGTGGTAACCTTGCCCAATAACAGTGCTAACAGGTTTTGCTGACGTTCAGCGTCGAACCCCAGCACCCAGCGGCTCCATTGGTAATCCAGTAAACTGTAAAGATTGCGTAGCTCGGCAAACAGCGGCAGCTGTTGCAGTCTGGCCATCTGGTTATTGGCCAGGAATGACTCTTCTTCCACGGCTTGCTGCAACCCCAGCTCCAGTCGGGCCGGAGCGACGATACCGCTGGGATCAAAACGGACCCAGCCGCGGCCGTCCAGCCACGCCTCTACCCAGGCATGAGCATCATACTGATAGACGCTGAGTACGTCTGGTTGTAACGATTCGCCGCCATGATACCCGGCTACCATTCTGGCCGGAATGCCCAGTAACCGCAGTACATAGCTCATAGCACTGGCGTAATGAGCACAAAAGCCTTCCTGATGGATGAACAGAAAGTCATCAATAGGATGATCCGGCATTGGCGGCGGTGTAAGGGTGTAACGAAAGCCCTGGTCAACAAAATAATCCAGCACGGCCTGAACCCGTTCAACCTGGGTAACGTTGTCGGCAGCGATCTGGTTGGCCCAGGCCTGGGTTTGTGGATTCACTGTCGCATTATTCGGTAGCTGAAGGTTGAGCCGGCTGTCGATACTGTAGAGTGTCTGGTCCATCGGCGTGGTGGGATAAGAACGCACCCGGTAAGCTCGCCGCGCCGTAATCGGAGTTTCGCTTAACAAGGAATAGTCGCTGCTTTGCCAGATGGTCTGTGGACTGTTCAGATCGTCGGGTATGGCCACATCTATGCTGAATAACCAGTGCTTGTTGGTGGGTTCGGTGATCACCTCATATTCCCACCAACTGCCATTTACCCGGGGCTTGAACTCGTTATTAAGTAAGCGATATTGCTCGCGTACCTGTTTGCGCAGCGGGCTGACAGACCACTGTTTGCCATCAAAGTATTCCAGCGTCGGGGCCCGCCAGTAACGTTCGGCGGGAGGCGGCAGAGCGCCAGTAAACGTGGCTCTGAAAGCCAGTTCGCCGGATTGGGTCAGGTTGGCTATATCGCCGGGAGTTACCGTATCGGTTAAGCCGGTTTCGGTACTTTTCGACACCGGCATTTTCCATAAAGGGGGCAGTTTGGGCAATATCAAAAACAGCAGGATTGCGATGGGCAGTGCCTGCACACTCATTACCGACAGCCGTTTGATGTGCCAGGGTAAATGCTGTGACGGTGAAAAGTAGCGGCCAATGGCGACTAACAACGACAGGGTTAGCAGGCCATAAAATAACGTCATGACAACAGACTGATGAAAGGTAAAACCCATGCCAATAACAAACAGACAGGTGCAAAACAGGTGAAACAAATCCCGTGGCCGGTTGAGTATAATCAGCTTTAAGGCGCCAGCCAGGATTAGCAGATTAACCATAGTGAGTAACAGGCCAATCTGCAGGCTGAACCAGCCCAGACACAGGCAGCACAACAACCCCAGCAGATTAATGGTACGCAGCGAGGGCATAGGCTGATACCAGCCAAAGTACATCACGAGGCGAATGCCGGTAGCGCACAGGGAAATCAGTAGTACCCAGAATAACAGGGGCTCAAACAGACTCAGACTCAATACGCAAAACACCAGAGCGATAAGGGCACTGGCGGTTTGGTTGCGAATGGGTTTATCAATCGGCTGCATAGTCTTGCTCGGATTGCCGGTAACGGGCCAGTGATTTAAGGCAACGGTGTTTATGGGCCTCGCCGGTGGAGGGCTCTATACGTTTGTTGCCAATGTTCAGACCGAAAACATGTTGCTGAGAAGATAACCGGTTAACCTGATAAGTAAGCAACCCCAGCGCTTTCTCAAGCGGTTCACCTGCATACGTATCGAGGCTCAGCCAGCCGCCTTCCTGCTGTGCCTGGTTAAAGGTTTTTGTGCTCAGTTCGCCGCCTTTGGCAGCTTGTTTCCAGGCTACTCTGTTCATTGGATCACCGGGCTTAAAGGCACGCAGGGTGTCAAATTCATCAATGCCAGCCACATTACCAGCGGTGTCGCCCTGACTGGCATCAGTGGACGTCAGTTTTAATGCTGAGGCAATGGGCTTAGGGTAAATGGCCAGCGACTTATTGAAATCAAGGTGGGTCCAGCAGCGAAACAGCCCCAGAGGATAGGTGGATGACAGGGTGATTCTGGGTAAACGAAAAATACCGCGCTGCGCAGCGGGCAGTAATAATTTCACTTCGCGATCCCGATCCGCACGGCGATTCAGCAAGGCCAGAGAAGTGCTCCGTAGCTGAATATGTAACCCACCGTAAAAGGGCATGTCTTCATTATTGACGTGAAGTTGCAAACACAACAGGGCGTGCTCTGAAACATAAACCGGCTGAATATCCTTTAACGATAGCGACACAGCGGTAAAGTTACGATAACTGACAAATAAATGAAGCAAAAAGATAGCCAGCAAAAACTGACACAACAACAACATCAGGTTGTTCTGATAGTTGGTGCCTAAAATAAACAGCCCCACACAAGTGAGCAGGTAGCCAAAGCCAAACCGGCTGGGGAAAATAAACACGTTTTTCAGGTTTAACTGATAGCGGGGGCTTGGCGGTATTCGCCGCTGCAACCAACGGTTTTGCAGTTCGTAAACTGAGCGTTTAAGCCGTGAGACCATCAGGCGGCAAGCGGATCGGTAAGGTCAAGAATTCGCTGGCTGAGCAGGCCATCATCACGGTAGTCAGTCTGACTGCCACGCAGACGGTGCTCGGCAACGGCGGTAAAGATTGCCTGTAGATCTTCCGGCAACACAAAATCCCGCTGATGTAGCAATGCCCAGGCCTGCGCGGCGCGCATCAGTGCTTTACTGGCCCGCGGCGAGAGTGGGTAGGGGAACTCGCTGTTATCACGGCTTTGATTAACCAGTCGCAGCAGGTAATCCAGGATCGGTTCGCTCACATGGATATCGCTGACCTGTTTTTGGATGGTCTGTAATTGTTCAGCGCTTAATACCTGACTGGCCGGCTTTTGGAGATGACTGCTGACACCTGCTGATTCCCGCAACATGCGCTTTTCAGCTTCGCCGTCGGGATAGCCCAGGCTGATCCGCATTAAAAAGCGGTCAAGCTGAGACTCTGGCAGCGGATAGGTACCGGCCTGATAGCTGGGATTTTGCGTGGCGATAACAAAAAACGGTGAGGGCAGTGAATGAGTACTGCCGTCTATACTGACCTGGCTTTCTTCCATCGCCTCGAGCAGTGCGCTCTGCGTTTTCGGGCTGGCCCGGTTAATCTCATCAGCCAGCACTACCTGGCTAAACACCGGGCCCTGATGAAATTCAAATTCGCCCTGCCGGGTATTGTAAATATTAACCCCCAGCATATCAGCTGGGAGCAGATCGGAGGTAAACTGGATGCGGGAAAAGTGCAAACCAAACACCGTTGCTAAAGCATGAGAGAGAGTGGTTTTTCCCATGCCGGGTAAATCTTCTATCAGTAAATGACCGTCTGCCAGCAGGCAGGTTACTGCGAGCTTAATCTGATGTTGCTTACCAAGGACCTGGCTATCGAGATAAGCCAGCGCCGGTGAGAGATCTGTATGCATGATAATGTCCGGTTTTAGCGCTTTGGTTTTTATACGTCAATTGCATTAGCAGGATTACTCTAGCAAATATAAACAGCAACTTAGGTGATTGTCCTGATACTTAAGTATAGGAGAGAGTAGCGCGCCTGACAGAGATTTTAGGCAGTCGATTGGCGATCGGTGGAAGTTGTCTGTATAAAGTGCTGCGATCCTCAGCCGGGTTGACTATAATGACCGCCAAAAAACGGAAGTAGTATGTATGAAAACAATAGAAATAGATGATGAGCTGTATGCGTTTATCGCCAGCCAGACAAAACATATTGGTGAGAGTGCTTGTGAAATTTTACGTCGTTTACTGATCGACGAGCCCGGAATCGTTACTACCGTAGTGGCCAGCGGCGCATCAATTCCAGCAGTATCCGCTGCGCTCGCTGAGGCAGAAGCCACCCCGGAGCCGGCAGCCGCAACGCCGGCGAAAACCACTCCTAAGGCAAAACCTGCGCCGATAACTACAGCAGCTGCTCGGGCTGTGTCTGGCGATGACTTACTGCAGCTCGTTAATAAAGATGCCCTGAGCCAGTTCGACAAACGGGTTGATCAGTTCCTGTTTATTCTGCAACAGATTTATCTGCAACACCCGGGCGACTTTGCCAAAGTTGAATCGATTGTTGGCAAAAACCGTAAGTACTTTGCCAGCAGCAAAGAAGAACTGCTTAAATCTGGCAGCAGTACTAATCCAAAAGCCATTCCGGAAAGCGGTTTTTGGGTAGTCACAAACAATAACACGGCAAAAAAACTGGCCATGCTGAGCCAGGTTTTGCAGATTTTAGGATATGACGATAAGGTAGTGAAAACCGTTAGCGAAACCTTTGAATCGTAAATAATGATGTGATTTCACGACTTACAAAAGGATATTTTCATGGCGTTACACCCGGAAGCTGGTAAGGCGGCTGCTCCAGAGCAGCTTATTAATGTGGCCCAACTGGTTAGCCAGTATTTTAGTTATCAACCGGATGCCACCGACCCTGCTCAGGCGGTTAGCTTCGGCACCTCAGGCCATCGCGGTACAGCAACTCAGACAACCTTTAACGATATGCATATCGCTGCCATCTGCCAGGCTCTGGCGGAATATCGTGAGCACCAGCAAATTACCGGCCCGGTGTTTATTGGTAAGGATACCCACGCGCTTTCAGAACCTGCGATGATTACGGCGATCGAAGTGCTTAGCGCCAACAATGTATCGGTAGTGATTCAACGCGACGATAACGATTCTAAAGGCTACACGCCAACGCCAGTTATCTCTCGCACCATTATTCGTTACAACCGCGGTCGCAGTGAAGGCCTGGCCGATGGCATTGTTATCACGCCTTCGCACAACCCTCCATCTGATGGTGGTTTTAAATATAACCCGCCACACGGTGGCCCGGCCGACAGTGATGTTACCAAAATCATTCAGGAACGCGCTAACAGCCTGATTGCCAATGGCAATAAAGACGTTAAACGTATCGATTTAAAAGCGGCTATGGCTTCTGACTTTGTGTCGGAACAAGATTTTATGGTGCCGTATATTGAAGATCTGGCAGAAGTGGTGGATATGCAGGCCATTGCCAAAGCCGGTTTAAAACTGGGTACCGATCCGCTCGGTGGTGCTGGTGTGGGCTACTGGAAATATCTGGCAGAACACTATGGTCTGGATATTACTGTGGTAAATCCGCAGGTTGACCCGCAGTTTGGTTTTATGCGCCGTGATAAAGACGGTAAGTTACGGATGGACTGTTCTTCGGCCTATGCCATGGCCGGACTGATAGAGCTTAAAGATAAGTTTGATTTAGCCTGGGGCAACGACCCTGACTTTGACCGCCACGGTATTGTTTGCCCCAGCAGCGGTCTGATGAATCCTAATCATTACCTCGCGGTTGCCATTAATTACCTGTACCAGCACCGCCCGCAGTGGGATGCCAGCCTGAAAGTAGGTAAAACACTGGTCTCCAGTTCCATGATCGATCGTGTAGTGGGCGATATGGGTCGCGAACTGGCAGAAATGCCAGTGGGCTTTAAATGGTTTGTTGAAGGACTGTCGGATGGCACGCTCGGGTTTGCCGGCGAAGAAAGTGCCGGTGGTATTTATCTGCAACGTGACGGACAGACCTGGGCCACCGACAAAGACGGCTTTATCATGTGTTTGCTGGCGGCGGAAATTCTGGCCGTTACCGGTAAGGATCCCGGCGAGCATTATCAGGCACTGACCGAGAAATTTGGTTCACCCTGTTATCAGCGTGTGGATGTGGCGGCCAGTCTGGAAGAGAAAGCCAAACTCTCGGCCATGGACGCCAGCGTAGTTACCAGCGAATCGCTGGCCGGCGAGCCGATAACCAACGTGCAGACTCATGCGCCTGGTAACAATGCCGCCATCGGCGGGGTTAAAGTGTCGACCGAAAATGGCTGGTTTGCTGCGCGTCCGTCTGGTACCGAACAAATCTACAAAATTTATGCGGAAAGCTTTAATGGTGAAACTCACTTACAGGAGCTCATTAAAGAAGCCGAGCAATTAGTAGCAAAAATTATCAAATAGCTACTTCATCTCATTAATTGTTGTAAAATAAATGTTAAAATCCAGCGTGTTGATTAAAATTCATGCTGGATTTTTCTATTTTTAACAAATATTTTACAAACAAGCTGTTCCTTTGCTGTTATATTTGAACTATAGAGTTGTAATTAAATTACATTTTACTGTTAACCAGACATCTATAGTGAGAACCACACATGAGCGCCAAGAAACCCAACGTTGAACGCAATGTGACCATCAACAAAAGCGAATTTAAAGCTGCGGTTGTTAAGCACCTGCACTGTACTTTAGGTACAGATGAGAACAAAGCCAATAACCATGCATGGTGGAAGGCAACCTGCTCAGCCATGCAGGAGCAAGTGCTGGAAGGGATCCGCAAAACCCAGAAAACCCATTATCTGAATGATACCCGTGCGGTACATTATTTTTCGGCCGAGTTTTTGATGGGCCGCTTACTGTCCAATAACCTGCAAAACTTTGGTTTGTTTGAGGTCGCGAATGATGCACTCAATGAACTGGGGGTTAGCCTGAGCGATGTCTTGGAAGAAGAGCCGGACATGGCGCTGGGTAATGGCGGCCTGGGCCGACTGGCTGCTTGTTTTATCGACTCATTAGCCACCATGGAATTGCCAGCCATTGGTTATGGTATTCATTACGAACACGGCTTATTCCGCCAGGAGATTCAGGGTGGCGCGCAAATTGAGCGTCCCGATAGCTGGCGTGATTATGGCAACCCTTGGGAAATTTGCCGTCCTGAGTCGATTCAGGAAGTCTCGTTATACGGTTACGTAGAAACAAAGTACGGTGAAAACGGCCGTATCCAGAAAGAGTGGCACCCGGGCCACATAGTGAAAGGTATCCCATGGGATATTCCGGTAGTAGGCTACGGCGGCAAAACCGTTAACGTCTTGCGTTTGTGGCAAAGTAAATCATCAGGTTACTTTAACTGGGATGTCTTTAACGCTGGTGGTTATGTCGATGCACAGGTCGAAAACGTGCAGGCCGAAACCATCTCAAAAGTGTTGTACCCGAATGATGAAACTGAAGCGGGTAAAGAGCTGCGTCTGATCCAGCAGTATTTCTTTTGTGCCTGTTCACTGAAAGACATTATTCGCCGTTATAAGCGCGCCCACGGTGATGACTGGAGTCGCTTTATTGATCAGGTGGTTATCCAGTTAAACGACACCCACCCGGCTATCGCTATTCCGGAACTGATGCGTATCTTAGTCGACCGCGCTGAACTTGACTGGGATAGAGCCTGGGGTATTTGTACCAAGGTGTTTGCTTATACTAACCATACCTTGCTCCCAGAGGCGCTGGAAAAATGGCCGGCACGAATGTTGGAGAAGATCCTGCCGCGTCACCTGGAAATTATTTACGAAATTAACCACCGCTTTATGAAAGAGGTGGATAAGAAATGGCCTGGCGATAACGCCGTAAAAGCCCGCTTATCAATTATTGAAGAAGGCAACGAGAAGATGGTCCGCATGGGGCATCTGTCTGTTATTGGCTCCTTTGCTGTTAACGGCGTGGCTGAACTGCATTCGCGTTTGGTTAAACAAAACCTGTTCCCGGAGTTTGATGCATTGTGGCCAGGCAAGCTGACTAACGTCACCAACGGTATTACGCCGCGTCGTTGGTTAAAAGCCTGTAACCCGGCACTGTCTAAACTTATCGATAAAAAAGTCGGCGCCGACTGGCCGCTGGACCTTAAAAAGCTGGAAGGGCTGGAAAAATACGCCGGTAATAAAACTTTCCAGAAGCAATTTATGCAGGTGAAGCAGCAAAATAAACAACTGCTGGCCGCCGAAATTAAAGAATCGCTGGGTTTTGATGTAGACACTAACGCCATCTTTGATGTGCAAATTAAGCGTCTGCACGAGTACAAGCGTCAGCATCTGGCGTTACTGCATATCATGGCGCTGTATCGCCGACTGCTGGAAAATCCGGATTACGATATGCATCCTCGGGTGTTTATCTTTGGCGCTAAAGCGGCACCGGGCTATAAACTCGCTAAAGATATTATATACGCCATTAACAAAGTGGCCGACAAGATCAATAACGATGCACGGGTAAATCAAAAGCTTAAAGTGGCGTTTTTGCCTAACTATCGCGTGTCGCTGGCAGAGAAAATGATCCCCGCGGCAGATGTATCAGAGCAAATCAGTACCGCTGGTAAGGAAGCATCGGGTACCGGTAACATGAAACTGGCATTAAATGGTGCAGTGACCATCGGCACATTAGATGGCGCCAATATTGAAATAGCCGAGGAAGTGGGCGATGACAATATCTTTATTTTTGGTTTAACCGTAGATGAAGTCAACGAGCTTAAAGCGTCTGGCTACAAGCCGTATGACTATTACTACAAAAATCCGGAAATAAAAGCAGTGCTGGACTGGCTGGAAACCGATTACTTCACGCCAGGTAAACCCGGTGCGCTGGCATCAATCAAGCAAAGCCTGCTGGATCATGGCGATCAGTATCTGGTACTGGCCGACTATGAAGCTTATTCCAAAGCGCAGGAAGAAGTGGATAAAGCCTACCGCGATAAAGAACGCTGGGCGAAAATGGCGATTATTAACACCGCTAAAATGGGCAAATTTACCTCCGACCGTTCAATCAGAGATTATGTTGAACGCATCTGGAAGCTAAATGCCTGTCCGGTACGAAAAGGCTAACGGTTAGTTATTCTAAAGCCCCTTTACGGGGCTTTTTTTGTTGCCTGAATAAACGAATTTGTAAATAATACTAAGGTATTGCGAAGAATACGTGATTGCGCTTGCATGTCGCAGTGTTCAATGTTTCTATAGTTTATTATCAATAACTTGCGTTATTTTGTTTTAGGATTTCATCACTGCATGCTTCGCACTCATTTATCGCTGGCCACCATCCCCAATCGATATGCGTTTATCGATAAAATAGCACATTGCGGGGACCGTCACGACCAGCTTTCGCTGATGCTGATTGATGTGGTGCGCTTCTCAGACGTAACGACCAGCTTCGGCATAGAGGTAGGCGATCAATTTCTGTTGGAAATTGCCAACCGCTTGCTGGGACTGTTTAATCACGACTTTGAGTTTGGCCGTATTAGCGGTGATGTATTCGGTGTGGTGTTGCCCGGTGTTCACTCCCCGGTGGTGCTGCAGCAACAATTTGAGTTCCTGATTGAGCACTTCAAATCGCCCATGTATTACGACGGTCATGCGTTCATTGCCGACTTTAATGTTGGGGTGGTGTCTAAGTCCCAGGGCGAGTTCGATCTTACCTTGTTTGTTTCACGGGCTGAAACCGCGCTTAAGCAGGCAAAGGAAAACAAATACGAAAACTTTTACCTGCTGAGCATGATGGATAAGGCCGAGACCGGTCGCAGTCTGGCACTAAAAGCAGATTTACAGCGGGCGTTGGCCAGAAATGAGCTAGAGTTGTATTTTCAGCCCAAGGTCAATTTACAAACGCTGGAGATTGTCGGGGCAGAATGTCTGTTGAGGTGGAACCACCCGACCGACGGTTTGTTGTTTCCCGGGCCGCTCATCGAAGCTGCCGAGTCGTACAATATGATGAACGAACTGGGTTACTGGACGTTGGAAACGGCGTTTAAAGGCCTGGTGGACTTTGATATGCAGGGGCTTGATATTACCTTATCAGTGAATATTTCCCCGACTCAGTTATACGACACCCGCCTGATTGCCAATCTCAAATCCCTTAGCCACAAATACGGCATTCACCTGTCACGCCTTGAACTGGAGCTTACCGAAGATATTGCGGTGTCTAATTCACTGATGGTGAAAAAACAACTGGCTGAGCTGCATGCTCTGGGCATTAAAATTGCCGTGGATGATTTTGGCAAAGGCTATTCTAATCTGGCATACATTCGAGAAATTACGCTTGATGCGCTTAAAATTGATAAAACCTTTGTGATGGAACTCAGCGACAACCCGGTTAACAAAGCGATTATTGAGGCAGCCCGGGTGATTGGCAATGCCAAACACTGCGAAGTGATTGCCGAAGGGGTGGAAACCATAGAGCAATTGCACGTGCTTCGAGAAATAGGGATTAAAACGGGGCAGGGCTACCTGTTTTCCAAGGCTATCCCGAGTCATGAATTTGTGCGTCTGGCACACAGTGATATTATCGTTGGCGATTCGCCCTCGCGGCGTAAAGTGGTAGCTGCCAGTCAGCGCTGAAACGCCAGCTTGACACTGCTTTTGTAACAACTTTTTGTGTTGCTGTTATCCTTATGGCTATCGCGCTAAACTATTCCCACGTTATTTTCAGGATTTAATACAGACTCGATATGGAACTTTCCGATCTGGCGAATGGCCAGTTTCTTCACCTTTCCCGTTTTCAGCCCGACACCTTTGCTCAGACCCGGCAGTGGGCATTGCCCTCCGGTGATAAAGTGGTAGTTACGGCACCTGGCATTATAGTTATCGAACCAGCTGATGCCGGCAATAAGCACATTGTGCTTTCCTGTGGTGTGCACGGCAATGAAACGGCGCCCATCGAAATTTGCTCAGATATTCTGGATGCAGTGTTAACTGGCGCTTTGCAGCTTAAACACAGTGTATTGCTGATTTTTGGCAATTTGCCAGCCATGAATATTGGTAGACGGTTTGTTGAAGAAAACATGAACCGGCTGTTTAGTGGCGCCTGGCAACAGGGCAATAACGCAGAGTGTCAGCGAGCAAAGCTACTAGAAGAAACGGTTATCGACTTTTTCAGTAAGGCTGGCGAGGGCGATGAAAAGCTTCACTATGATCTGCATACCGCAATTCGGGACTCCAAAAACGAAAAGTTTGTGGTTATGCCGTACCTTGATGACGAGCGTGAGCACAGCGCTAAACAGTTTGGCTTTCTGGCGGCCTGTGGGGTAAATACCTTCCTGTTATCCTCGGCACCCACCACGACTTTCAGTTATTTTTCTACGGCTACCTGTAAAGCCCGCGGATTTACCGTAGAGCTGGGTAAAGTAAGACCCTTTGGCGAAAATGACATGGCGCGTTTTGCCGCGGCCCGGGCGTCTTTGATTGCCTTACTCAGCGAGACCGATTATGCCCCTGAGGCTAACCTGGACAGCTTACTGATTTATCGGGTAAATCAGGTGATTAACCGCAATCATGCCGATTTTAAGCTGCATTTCGATGATGATACCCCCAATTTTACTGATTTTAAGCAAGGGGAGGTGTTAGCCTCTGAACCTGGCTGTGACTACGTGGCCGAGCATGAAGGTGAGGCGATAGTGTTTCCTAATGCAAAGGTTGCTATAGGTCAGCGGGCACTGTTAACAGTGGTGCCAACCACAGTGGAGAAACTGGATGTTTGAACTGGATCCGGTACTTGCCGCCGACACGCTGGTGGTGGGGGATTTACCCTTATGCCGCGTATTGTTAATGAACGACAGCCAGTATCCCTGGCTTATTCTGGTGCCGAGGCGCTCACAATTGGTGGAACTGGCCGATTTAGATGAACAGGATTACCAGCAGTTTTGTGCAGAGAGCCGGGCCGTAGCGGTGGCCATGATGGCGCATTACGCCGGGCACAAAATGAATATTGCAGCGTTAGGTAACGTGGTAGCGCAGTTACATATTCACCATGTGGTGCGTTTTCATGACGATCCAAGCTGGCCGGCACCCATTTGGGGGAAATTACCCGCGGTTAAATATACCGATGCGGAGGCGGCTCGACAGATCGCACAATTACAACAAGTATTATTTAAGGAATCAGCATGATACTAACGACTACACCAACCATTGAAGGCAAAGAGATCAAAAGCTATCACGGCATTGTGATTGGCGAAGCCATTATGGGGGCCAATATTTTTAAGGACCTGTTTGCTTCTATCCGTGACATTGTGGGCGGGCGCTCTGGTTCTTACGAAGATGAGTTAACCAAAGCGCGGCAGATTGCTTTTCGCGAACTGGAACAGGAAGCACTTGGCATGGGAGCCAATGCGGTAGTGGGGATCGATTTGGATTACGAAGTGCTGGGCGATAAAAACAGCATGCTGATGGTTAGCATCAGTGGCACTGCGGTAACGGTAGCCTAACCTGGGTTAGTCCTGGTCGGCGCGTTTTTGCTCCGACTCCTCACCGTTATCTGTTTCTGCCTGTTGTTTACCAGGCACCTCCGGCGGCGTATAGGCTTTTGGCATTTTGAATTTTGCACTGTATTTCAGCAACATAATATTGCTAATGATGATGCCCAAAACACCAACAATAATACCAATAACCACCCAAATGCTCATCGCTGCTGTACTCCCTGATTTAACACAAAACGGCTGAATAATTCGTCAAGCATGGCCAGCACCGTGGATTTACCCTCCATGGGCGCGTTGCTTAAGCACTCATAAAGTGCTTGTTGATTGCGCCGGGCTTCAAACGCTGCCGCGCTGCGGAGGTGGGTAAGGTGCCATAACTCGGTGGCAACGCCGCCGTTATCCTGCAAAAACGGCCGACTAAAGCCAAAGTCTGCCAGATGCTTATCCATCCACTGAGCCAGCGCGTAACAAGGGCCACCCGGGCGGTATTCTGCATCAACCAAATCAAACTGGCCGCCACAGGCGTCTACGGTGGCTTTATCATAAACATCCAGATCGGTGCCCCAATGGTGACGACTGCCACCGGGCAGGGCCGACCAGATTAGTATAGCGTACACTTTTTCCTGGTCTGATAAGGAAGCGGCATCGAGTTGCTCGCCCTGATGGTTATACAGTGGCAATTCGCCACGCCATTTACGATTCCAGATAGACAACTGGCGGTTAAAGTTACGATAGCTGCTAACAATTTGCATATCCTGACCGGTCTCGCGGGCATGCTGTTGCATAGCGTTAAACGCTTCGGCTACTGCTGGCAGCAGCCAATGCTGTTCACCTACGTAAATCAGGGCGCTGTCATCGCGCCCCAGCCAGGCTTGTTCCAGGTTCATGTCAGCAGGTTTTCCAACAGGCGATAGTAAATGCGCTCCAGATGATACAAGTCTTTAATCCGCACATGCTCATCAATTTTATGGATGGTGGCATTCACCGGTCCTAATTCAACCACCTGAGCACCGGTAGGTGCGATAAAGCGACCATCTGACGTACCGCCGGCAGTAGACAAAACCGTATCAAAATCCATCTCACTGACAATGGCATTTTGTGTGGCGGTTAACAGGTCACCGTGGTCGGTCAAAAAAGGCTGACCGTTAAAGGTCCACTTTATTTCATACTCCAGGCCATGTTTGTCGAGGATGTCTTCTACCTTAGCGATAAGCTGCTTATCGGTGACTTCGGTTGAGAAGCGGAAGTTAAAGCAAACATGCAGTTCACCGGGAATAACATTCCCGGCACCGGTGCCGCCGTGAATATTGGAAATCTGAAAGCTGGTGGGCGGGAAAAAATCGTTACCGTCATCCCAGTGGGCCTGGGCCAGCTCGTCGAGAGCAGGGGCCGCCTGGTGCACCGGGTTACGGGCCAGATGCGGGTAGGCCACGTGCCCCTGGATCCCTTTTACCACCAAATCGCCGGTGAGTGAGCCGCGACGACCATTTTTCACCACATCGCCAACGACGTCGGTACTGGAGGGTTCGCCTACTACGCACCAGGTGATTTTTTCGTTACGGGCTTCCAGTGTGTCGATAACCCGGGTTGTACCATTAATAAACGGGCCTTCCTCATCACTGGTGATCAGATAGGCGATACTGCCGTGGTGATCCGGGTAATCCGCCACAAACTGGCGGGTAGCAGCGAGCATTGCGGCCAAAGAGCCTTTCATATCGGCTGCGCCACGGCCATGCAGGTTACCGTCTTTCTCGGTAGCTACGAACGGCGGCGTTTGCCAGGCATCTTCCGGGCCACTGGGGACCACATCGGTATGACCGGCAAAGCAAAACACCGGGCCATCATTGCCACGGCGGGACCACAGGTTGGTGGTATCCTCAAACACCATGGTTTCATTTTCGAAGCCTGACTCAGCCAGCCAGGCTTTCATAAAGTCCTGACAACCGGCATCTTCAGGGGTGACTGAACGGCGATTAATCAGCTCTTTGGTTAACTCGAGTACGTCGGTCATTAGCTAAAGATCTCCTCGTACTGCGCCGGCTTGAAGCCTAGGTGCATGGCATTATCGGTAACCAGTAAAGGGCGCTTAATCATTGCCGGGTTTTCTATCAGCAGTTCCTGCGCGGTGGGTGCCGAAAGATTAGTTTTTTGTTCGTCGGAAAGCTGGCGGTAAGTGGTGCCGCGTTTATTCAGCACGTTTTCCCAGCCCAGTTCGGTAAGCGCTTCAGACAGTACGTCCTGGGGCACACCTTGTTTGCGATAGTCGTGAAATGTGAAAGAGATATCGTGCTGAGTTAACCAGTTTTTAGCTTTTTTGATGGTATCGCAGTTGGGAATACCGTACATCACTACCGTCATGCTGTTGCCTCGTTGAATCGATAAATGCTGGCAAGTCTATCCTGACCACCTCAAGCTGTAAAATAGGCTGAGCGAAGAAGGCACTGCCAGTATGAAAATTTTGTGCAATGCCGGTAATTATGACACAGACAGCCGCCGGAGTTTAACTATTTGATACTGCAAAGATAACCTCATTGCCTGCCAGTAAAGGCTTGCAAGGCATTTGCCCATACCGGCATGGCACATGCTTCATTGACTGTACATCATTTTTTGTCGGCCGATTCAGCGCCGGCTTCAAAACAGACTATCGGAGGTCATCGATGAGTATTGTAAAAACGGCATCTGCGCACTATCTGCCACTGGGCAAACAGGGTAAGGGCAAAGTCAGTACCCAGAGCGGTGCACTGAAGAATCAGCCCTATGGTTTTAATACCCGTTTTGAAGATGAGCCGGGTACTAACCCGGAAGAGCTACTGGGCAGTGCCCACGCCAGCTGTTTTGCTACGGCCTTATCATTTGCATTAGCTGACGCAGGTTTCGAAGATGGCGAACTATCAGTAGAAGCCTACGTCACACTGGAAAAAGAGGGTGATGGCTTTAGCGTGGTAAAATCAGAACTGGTACTCGACGCCGTGGTTAATGGCATTGAGGAAGAACAGTTTAAGGAAATTGCCGGTGGGGCAAAAGAAAACTGTCCGATTTCCAAAGTACTGAATGCCGAAATTACCCTGACACACACGCTGAATAAGTAAATGGTGATGGATCAGGCGTAAAGGGCCAGAAAGTCTTCGTCATTGATTCTGATCTTCGGGTCGGAAGTTAAAACGATGGCACCGAGCCTGCCAGCATTTAATAAAGTCAGGACGCACACCGGATGTGCGTCCTGCTGTTTTATCCACAATGGATCGCTTTGTAGCAAAGGCGTTCTGGCCTCACAGCGCTGGCCTTTTTTAACCAGCCATTTAAGTCTCTCGCCATAGCAAATCTCACCAGGCTGGCCAATTTGTAATTGAAGCTTAAGGCCTTTGGAATGCACCAGCACTAATTGCGCTTTGGCAATATTAATACTCTGAACTACTGCGGTAATCGGCGCACTCACTTCACCAGTAGTCATGTGAATGGCAGCGCCAGTGCCCAACAGACCAGCCTGAAGCAGCGGATGAGGTAATTCATCCAGCCGCAACACCTCGCCGGTTGCAGGCGCATTAAGCCGCATCACCGCTTCGCCGGAAGCAGGTGGTGAGTAACTGAGCGGTTTGGCAATGGAGAAGGTCATATAAGGCCGGGTATCTAAATTTCACATCATTTATACCTTAACCAAAATCCGAACCCAAGTGTTATTTGGCGAGGCAAAGGTTATCCACTATATCTGTGGATAACTTTGTTGAGTAGTTATGTGGTAACTTGTAAGTTTATGAAAATAATGATTTTATCTGGCTGTATAATATATGTTCAGTATGTTGATGGGCATAAATCAGAGCAGGAATCCAGACTTTTTCACAACTTTTTATGATGATTAAAACCTGTACCTCAGGGCAATTTACCTGATCAGGCCATTAGGGTAGGATTAAGCAATAAAATCATAATTTAACCGTAAAGGTACATACCGTTTTGGGAATGCCGCTCTCCATTTATGCCGGGCCAGCTGCACTGGCACGTATTCGTGAACACGGGCTGACGCCTGCCTTATTCTCTTATGTGCTGGGCGCCTCGGGCGGGCCCAAGTGGTTTGTGCTGGCCGGGATCGACCGGATCCTGTTTCCGGCGTTTTTTGCGGAGTCTTCACAACCGGTTAATGTAATTGGTTCCTCTGCCGGCGCTTTTCGTTCGGCTTGTTTCGTTCAGCGCGATCCGGTTGGCGCCATTAACCGGCTGGCCGAAAACTATTCTCAAACCGTATATTCCCCTAAACCAGGCCCTGGAGAAATTACCCATAAAGCCCGCGAGCTGATCGATTATGTGATGGGGCGTAATGGTGTAATGGAGGTACTTACCAACAGACGATTCAAGCTGCACGTGATTGCCGCTCGCTGCCATGGGTTAATGCAGCATTACGGCCGGTATCGCCAGATGCTGGGCCTTGGGGTAAGTGCGGCGGCTAACACCATGAACCGCCGTTTACTTAAAAAGCTGTATACCCGGAGTGTCTTTTCTGCTCCGGACAGCGAGTTGCAGATTAACGATCCCTACCAGTTAAACACCGAATTTATCGAGCTGGGTTTTAATAACGTTAAAGATGCCTTGTTAGCCTCCGGCTCAATTCCGCTGGTGATTGACGGGGTAGAGCGGATGGTGGCAGCACCAGAGGGAATGTACCGCGACGGCGGGATCATCGATTATCACTTTGATTTATCATTCGGTCCTCAGGATGGCCTGGTGCTGTATCCGCATTTTTATCCGCGGGCCATTCCTGGTTGGTTCGACAAAGCTCTTAAACGACGAATTCCCCATGCCAGTAGCTTTGACAATGTGGTGATGCTGGTGCCATCGGATGAGTTTGTTGCCTCCTTACCTTACGGCAAAATCCCTGACCGAAAAGACTTCGAAAAATTCGACGCCAGCACTCGCATTAAGTACTGGCAAAAGGTAATCAGTGAATCTGATCGCTTAGGTGAATGTTTTGCGGATATCTATCGCAAGGGCAGTATAATGGATGTTATTCAGCCACTGCCATTCCTGTGCCGGGCAAGTTAGTTTGTGATTGGTTAAACTACAGGCAATTAAAGCAATTCTCGCAATTTCTGCTTGCACAGTGGCGGGGGCATCGCTATTATACGCGCCACTCGGTATTCACCGACGTTCAGATTTGCGTCTATAGCTCAGTTGGTTAGAGCGCTACCTTGACATGGTAGAGGTCCCCTGTTCGAATCAGGGTAGACGCACCATTTTATTATTTAAAAAAACAATGCATTAGCAAGACTTAGCAGTGTATATAAAAAGCTGCGTACCAAACCCTCGCTATTTCCGCACCAATATCCAGTAGCAGTTTTTACCTATAAAAAGTTAATTTTTGACTAGCATCTCATCTTGACTGCTGGAACCCGTGTCTACTACAAATTGTCTTCTATGTAGATCATAAAAGAATGGCTTTCAGTGCGTGCCCTCGTGCGTGTGGATCTACTCCAGCTTTACTAAGCTGTCGCATAGAGAGACCTCAATTGTCGTGGAATCCCCACCGTTACCTGTTATTGGTTTTGACAGTTGGTCTTTCAACTATCTGTTCATTTACGAATTGTTTGTTGCGCAGTGCTGAGCTTTCAGGCAAAAAAGATTATTACGGAAACGACGCTCTTATTCAATGTGACGGATTAGTCAGCACATTTTGTGCGCAGGCGAGTAATGTGCTGTAAGGCACATTTTCATGTTTACCAAACTGCGCGTGTTTACGGGCTTTTAATCTGGTAAATATTGGCTGGTTTAATCCCGCCGCGAAACGTGCGAGCAGTGCAGCCGTTACGGGAAAATCCGGTGATTGCTGAGACAGCCAGAATTGGCTCTCCCGTAAGTCTTCAGTGAGTAACGAGGGATTGATGCTATCTTCACTTTTTGGGAGCCGCAGCACCTGGCCGCGACACACCGAGCAATGCCCGCAGTGCTCTGGCGCATTCTTGTCGCCAAAATAGAGCGCTAGATTATAGTTAAGGCAACGATTTAAACTAAAAAACCGTAACATGGTAGCGATTCGCGCTAATTCCGATTGTTCGTTGGTTTCGCAATAATGTTGGAGTTGCGTGGCCAACTCAGTCGTTAACTTATCTGGCTCAACGCGGTAGACGTCGGTTAGCTTTTTAGTTTCCACAACAAGCTGGTTGGCATCGGCGAGTTGATTAAGCAGCCTCATCACCGTGTCTCTATTGAAGCCCTGCTGGTTAAGTTGCGTAAAATCAGGTTCCCCCCACACTTTTTTGAACTGAGTGCACCGGACAAGAGCGTGAAACAGAGCCTGCTGTTCATTCGGCAACGCCTGGCAGATATGCTCAGGGGAGGATTGCCATTTAAGTTTGATGTCCGCGTAATAACTGTGTTTTGCCTGAATAGCGCCGTGTAACTCGAGTTGAACCAGCAGGGTTTTAAGCGGCAAGGCGCGTATATTGGTTGCCTGTGATAGCCCGTAAGTCTGTGTTTCCCACTGGTTGTTGTGGGTGGTGGTGGCAATGTTATGCAACAATGCCTGAATGGCATGCGGTTCAGGCGTATCGCCAAGTACAAAATTTTCCAGTACATTTAAGCCATCCAGACCAGCCAGTAAAATACAGCGGCTGGGTAAGCCATCTCTGCCTGCGCGACCTATTTCCTGGCTGTAGTTTTCGATGGATTTTGGTAAGTCATAGTGGATAACAAAACGAATATCCGGTTTATCAATACCCATTCCAAACGCAATAGTGGCAACAATGATGGCGGTTTCACCATTCATAAAGCGTGTTTGAATGGTACTGCGAAGGTCACTACTCAGCCCGGCATGGTAGGCGCGGGCATTATAACCTCGCTGAGTCAGAAAGGTGGCTATGTCATCTGCCGTTTTCTGTTGAGTCACATAGACAATGCCGCCACCTTCGGTTCGTTCTAATGCTGTAAGTAGCGACTGCTGTTTGTTGCCGCCGCTGGGCAGCACGATATCCAAATCCAGGTTGGATCGGTAAAAACCGGTTTGTACAATATGCGGGTAGGCAATGCTAAACTTCTGTGCCATGTCTTTTTGTACCCGTCGCATGGCGGTTGCGGTAAGTAGCAATACCAAGGGAATTTTCAGTTGTTTTTGATAATGCGGGAGCTTTAGATAATCAGGTCGGAAATTGTGCCCCCATTCCGAGATACAATGTGCCTCGTCGACCACCAACATTGATATTGGCACCGTTTCAATGAAGCGCCGGAATCGTTCGTTTTTAAACCGTTCAACCGAAATCATTAAGATCTTCAATTCACCCTCTCGAACCTGTTGGATCACCTGTTGTGCTTCCTCTTTATTCTGGCTCGAGTCTAAGCAGGCTGCAGGGATTCCTTTTTTGCGCAGAAAGGCCAATTGGTCGTGCATCAGTGCAATTAACGGTGAAATTACCAGGCTGAGATGAGGTAGCATGGTCGCCGTAAACTGATAGCACAGTGACTTGCCGGAGCCGGTTGGGAATACCGCCAGTGTTGAGTGGCCATTAAGCAATTGATTTATCGCTTGTTGCTGGCCCTCGCGGAAGTGAGAAAATCCGAATTGGTGTTCAAGCTGTTTTGACAGGTTATTCATAGTGGCTGTGATGAGCTTCCGCTTTGTTGTTGTGACGGTTACTTGTTATCGATATTTACGGTATCACTTAAAGGTTGGCAAAGCATCGCGCTTTTGTAAAAACTGTACTTTTTCAGTACGTTAAATTATTACACGAGAATTCAAGAGTGTTGAATTTTGTCGCTGACCGTTGAATCGTAGTGTTATATGGAACCTGTTGGCAGTGTGTTTAAGATCTACAAGCCCATAGAGGGGATCTTGTGGGTAACTGGCGGGCAGAAAAACTACGCCAGGATGATGTGACAGGAATATTAAGAGTGCATAACAGCGGTCATCAAGGTTATGGTGCTCTCAAACTTGTTTAAACCGTAAAGCGCCGGCGACTAGCTGAACCAGCCAGCCTTTGTGATTGCGCCAAATAAACCCAGCAACATTACCAACAGCCCGGATGGTAAAAAAGGTCCAGATTTCCCACAACGAGCGATCAGCAAGATGTGTTGGCTCGAGGATACCCAGGCATAGGCACCGGAAGCCCTCCCAATTCTGGCGATGCTGCCAATATTCAGGCCGCGGTTTAGTGCAAATCCAAGTCGACCTGACTGCTGTTTGCCGTCCTTAACGGCCCAGGATACTAAGCCGGTGCCCGCCATAATTGTGCCCAGCACGATGGCCAAAAATAGCAGCCAGCGAATGATGTTATCTGAAAACCGGAGCTGATTCCTCAGGCGGGAATGATTCTGACAGGTGAAGTAATAAAGCATCGGCTTACATCTTTAAAACCACTCTCTTGGTTACGTGCTCTTGTTCTGCGTTAATCGTAAATTTTAAATTACCTGAGTTTAATGTCGTCAATTATAACGCCCCTTTATGCTGCTATTTAATGTAGTTAAACAAAACCAGTGTCCCCCTGTTGCAGTGGCACTCGGACAGTCGCCTCAAAAATAAATAGCCGGTTAATATACGCCGGTGGTGGCGAAAAGCCGGCCGGTATGGCAACTTTAATTTACCCGATATTAAGTACCGTCAGAGACAGAGTGTTCTGTTGCAATATTTCTACAATGCGGGTGAGATTATTTTGCTCGGCAATTTCCATGGGCGTCAGCTGTGGTGGAATATAGTTTTCGGTTTTGAAGTTGGCCTCGTATCGCCACGTTAGGGTTGACGGCTCACTACGCTGATTGGGATTAGCACCAAGTGCCAGCAGCTTAGCAACTAACTCTGGCTGATTGGCTTTAACGGCAGCGTGGAGCAGTTGATAACCATCCCGGTCGAAAGCGGAAACAACGTTATCAATGCCTTGCTCATCCATCAACGCCGGTAGCTCACCCATATACCAGGTTAAAAATGCATAGTTTTTTGCATACACCGCAAGTTGGGTGGCTGTGGTGCCATCTTTGGCGGCAGCAAATATGTCGGCCCCCAGCGAGATGGCCATTTGAGCTGTTGTTACATCCTGGCTTTTAATAGCAAAAAAGAGGGGGCTGAAACCCTCAATGGTTTGTGTATTGATGTTGGCGCCGGCATTCACCAGGTATTGCAAGTTGTGGGTGTTTCCCTCTGCTGCCGCAAACATCAGCGGGGTTTGGCCATGTTCATTGCTGGCGTGGATATCTGCGCCCAGGCTGGCCATTTTTTCCAGAATCCTGCGGTTAGCAGAACCCGCGCACAGATGGAATGCAGTGGTGCCATCTTCCACCGCATCACCGGGATTTGCCCCGGCTGCCAGTAAAGCGTTGATGATCTCAGAATTGCCGTAGCGGCAGGCCTGAATGATTGGGGTAAAACGGTTACCGTCGGTGGGATTAGCATCAGCGCCGTTTTCCAGTAACAGACTAACCAGTTTTGGATCCTGAGTCTCCACTGCCCAGGCCAGCAAACTGGCGTTATCGGGCAACGGGCGATTTACATCAATCTGGCTGCTAAGTTCTGCGAGTCGGCTTCTATCAGAAGCCAGAATGGCCTGTTTAGCCTCCATGAGCAGGTTATCGTGTTGCTGGCTTGATAGCGCAGGTTTTACATTAGTGAGTTGAGACTCAGATTGACAGGCCGATAACGCGGCAATGCCAAGCGCTACCACGAGCGCCTTAACCGGGATATTAGTGATCAAATTCATTGCTTACTCCTCAGGCAATCAAACCGTCCAGCGGGCCGGTACTGTCGCCAAAGTTTTCCACAGGCACGTTCATTTGTTGCAATACCGAAAGTAGCAAATTGCACATTGGCGTGTGCTTCTTGGCGGCGATATGCCGGTTTCCTTCCAGACCGCCACCGGCGAGTATGATGGGTAAATCCATATGATCGTGTTCATTCGACTCACCTATACAGGCGCCTCGGACCACAAAAGTATTGTCGAGCAGGTTGGATTCTCCGTCCGGGATGCTGGCCATTTTCTCCAGATAATCGGCAAACAGCTGCATGTGATAGGCGTTAATTTTTACCAGCTTATCGATTTTATCCGGAATATTCGCGTGGTGGCTGAGCGCATGATGACCGTCTGGAATACCCAGATTGTTATAGGCGTGATTACTCAGTTCCCGGCCAAGCATAAAGGTACTTACCCGGGTCATATCCGTTTGCAGTGCGAGCATCTGCAGGTCGAGCATGATCTTAACGTGTTCTTCGTAATCCACAGGGATGTTAGCCGGAACGGTAAAGCCTTCCAGATCCATTTCTATCGCTGTTTCCCGGGCTTTGGCAATGCGCTGTTCTACATCGCGAACGGACTCCAGATACTGGGCCATTTTATGCCGATCGTTAACGCCTAACCGTTTATTAACCCGCTTGGCTTCATCGTTAATAAAGTCGAGAATACTGCTCTTATGGGCCAGTCGCATCTGGCGGGTTTGCTCGTCGATTTGATTGCCGTCGCCAAACAAGTGCTCAAACACATCGCTGGGGGCGACCATGGCGGGTAACGCCAGCGTAGGACTCTTCCAGGAAATAGTGTTGGTATACGTACAGCTGTAATTGATATCACAACTGCCCATTAAGCTGGGTGGCTCAATACCTAATTCAAGGGAGGCGAGTTGGGTGTCTTTGGCAAAGTAACTGGCGGCTACCTGATCGGCAGAAATACCGCATTGAATATCCGCACCTTCGGTAGCCTTGGCATGTACCCCGGTTAAAAAAGCCGGGCAGCTACGGCCGTGGCCGGCCGGCGGAGCACCAAAAGCACTGGCCTGATAATGAGCCAGACCTGAGATAACCGAAAACTTATCACGTACTTTTTCAAGGGGCTTTAAAATGGGCGTCATCGCATAATTTTTGCCGGCGGTTGCCGGTGTGTAACGCTGCATTCTTACGCCGTTAGGCGAGTAAAAAACGGTCATCCGTTTGGGGCGTTGCGCCAGGGATTTGGCCGTGGCAGCAGGCACCAATGATTCCATTGCCGGCAACGCCATGCTAACGCCCAGGCCTTTTAAAAAGGTGCGACGGGATAACACAGAATTACGGCGCTTTAGCGAATTGTTGTGGTTCATTAGCGGCCTCTGGTGCTTTTTTAAAGTTAAATGGCGTACTGGTAACAACTGCTTCAATAATGCTGTGAATGCGGTAGCTATCGTTACTGGCTTGTCTGGCGATGGAGCGGATCACGGGTTGATCGTAGGCTTCTAATCCGCGGCCCAGTGCGTAAGTGAGCAGACGGTCGATAAAGGCCTGGCTAAAGCGCTCCCGTCGGTCCCACAGCACATCATGAAGGCCACTCAGGCCCTCAAATTGAGTGCCATCGGGCATGGTGGCGCTGGCATCAATGGCCTGGTCGGCATAGCGGGTACGAAAAGCGCCTACGGCATCATATTGTTCAAGTGCGAGACCGAGTGGATCCATGCGCACATGGCAGGCGGCACACACCGGATCGGCCCGGTGCCGTTTGAGTTGTTCTCTGGCCGACAGCGCCACACCGTCGTGTTCGGCAACCAGTGCAGGGACGTCCGGCGGTGGAGGCGGAGGGCTGGCGGCAAGCAGGTTATCCAGGATCCACTTACCACGCTTGACCGGCGAGGTATGATTAGGATTGGAAGTCAGAGTTAAGATACTCGCCTGACCAAGCAATCCGCCGCGATGGGCTTGCTCACTTAAACTGACTTTACGTAAGGCATAGCCTTTCACGCCGTCGATACCATAATGTTTTGCCAGCGGTTCATTTAGGTAACTGTAATCGGCATTTAAGAAGTCGAATATGGGTAAGTCGTCTTTCAGGATGCGGGTAAAGAACAGTTCAGTTTCGCGCTGAATGGAATGCCTGAGCGGGATAGTAAACTCAGGAAATTCAAACACATCCGGGAAATGGTAGGGCAGGTTACGTAAATACAGCCATTGTCCGGCGAAGTTATCGGTGAGCGCGCTGGCTTTGTCTGATGCCAGCATGCGTTTGATTTGCTGCTTAAGCACCTGCGGCTCTCTTAATTTACCTGCACTGGCCAGAGCGGTAAGTTCCTCATCCGGCAAGCTGCTCCATAAAAATAACGCCAGCCGGGCGGCGAATTCTGTATCGCTAATGCGGTAAACGCTGCCAGGCTTAACATCGGCAGGCGGAATTTCCTGCAGGTATAAAAACTGAGGTGATACCAGCAGTGCCTGCAATGTGGTGGCGATGCTGGCGCGAAAGCCTACATCTTTGCGGGCGCGTTCAAAAATGGCCAGTAAGGGCTGTATATCGCTGTTGTTGACCGGGCGGCGATAAGCCTCAGTGGTTAAGCGGCTGACAATTTGCCGGGCACAATTAAGCTCCGACTCAGCGGTGGCTTCGGCCTCAGGCAGGCAACTGAAAATTTTGCGGGTGCTGGCAGTTTGCCATGAGGCATTATTTGAGTCTGAATTAAGCGGCCCGATAACCTCTATCTCCAGCACATCGCGTAAAAAAGCGGCCTGAGAAAAGCGCGCCGACAGATGATAAGAAGGTACCTGAGTTGAATGGCGGCGTGCACCATCGACAATAAAATCGAGGTCCAGCATTTCCGGCTCTCTGTCGGGTAGGACTACGTGGTCGGTGCCTTTGCGGACAGTGGGCACATGTTCGCTAAGCGCCAGGTCTTTCCGAAAGCTCATTCCAATTTGATGGCTGCCTGCGCTAAGCGCTAGTGTGTGACTGTAACGATGAATATCAAGCCGGTCGACTTCGTTATTGGTATTGGCATTTAAAAAGCCGGCAATTTCATATACGCCGCTAACCGGCGCATAAAACTCAAAACTGCCGCCGCCTCTGGAGTCCAACGGCAGCGCATCACTCATGCGCAGATCAAACGAAGGCACGCCGCTGTTTTTCACCGGGCCGTCTTTTGGCACTATGTAACTTTCTTTACCAGCAGCGTCACCGGCCGTGCCGGTAGCCAGTTTACTTAGCTTACCAGCAACATATAAATAGCGTTCAAGCAGGGTGGTGGACACGCCCAGTACATCCGCGTTGTTATCGAAACCATAGCCGGAATCGTCGCCGGGCAGGGAGTCGGTAATATCCACATTCAACGCCAGCAGGTCCTGCACCGAACGGGCGTATTCGTTGCGGTTTAAGCGTCTTAGGGTGGCTCTGCCCGGGTTAGGATTGGCTGCGCTGTAATCATCCAGCGAGCCTTCCAGCCAGTTCAGAAAAGCGCTTTTTTCTTGTGCGGTTAACTGTTTTTTATCGGGCGGTGGCATATCGCCCATGGCAACCGATTTAAGAATGCCTTCCCAAAGCTTTTGATTTTTGCCTTTGGTGATGTCGCTTACATGAATATCAGCCACAGACCAGCTTCCGGCAAACTCGTAGTCGTTGTGGCAGGTTTCGCATCGGTCGTCGATGATGTCGGCAGCTAGATCGCGGTTAAACAGTTGTTGTTCTGTCCGGGCAGTGGAATAAGGGCTCATGACCGTGGCGAATAGAAAGCCAGAAATTAACAGGCCGCATGCCTTGCGGGGATAGTTCAATTTTGGGGAGAAATAAAAGACCATTTGCACTCTCTTAGCGCAACTGCAGTGCTAACAGCGCGTTTCACGAATAAGTCTGGAGGAGAAGCACTTTACATGCCAAATGTCTTTTTAATCATAAGGTTACCTTATCAGGATGTTGTCAGTTTGTGTGCGGGAGAAAGTTGGCTGCGGGTATAAACTGGTTCGCTGTTACTAACTATCTGATACTTAGATTAAAACAACAGGATACCGATAAAGTATTAGTGTTAAGTGTCTAGGGCGTGTTGATCTTTTCTGTACATATTTTGCTCAACAATACATCGGCAGCCACATTAACATAAATGCCAGCGATACCATGCTGGCATAATTTCGCTCTAACTTATCGTATCTAGTTGAAATTGCTCGATATTGCTTAATTCTTGCAAATGCATTTTCAACCAAATGTCGGTATTTGTATAAGCACCAATCCATGCTTTTTTTATCAATATCTTGACCGTAATTCCGTGTAGCAATCACTGGTGTTCCACCGTGGTCACGAACAAAACAGCGGAATGGTTCGCTATCATAGCCTTTATCACAAACGACAGTGTTCACTTCATCAAGCTGTTCAACCAAACTATTCGCATGAACAACATCGTGGCGTTGACCTTCGGATAAGTCGAAACAAATCGGTAATCCTCCACTATCTACAGCTAAGTGAATTTTGGTTGAATTACCCCCACGACTTTTGCCTATTTGCTCTGAGCTTTCAGTTGCTGCTCCTGTGCTATGTTGATGTGCTCGAACTATCGAGCCATCAAGAAAGACCCACTCAAAATCAGCCATGCTAGATAAGCTTTTGAAAAGGTTATCTAAAATCCCTTTCTTTGACCAAAGATTAAATCGTCTGTATACGGTACTCCACTCTCCGAATTCAGAGGGAAGATCTCGCCAAGGAATACCAGTTCTCATTCGATAAAGTATTCCTTCAAATGTCATTCGATGTTCAGTTTTATCGTAAATACGGCCTGTACTTTTCATAACTTGAAGTAGCAGTTCCCATCGAATATCAGTTAGTATTGTTCTTGGCATGGTATTGGTTATGGTTTTACTTTTGGCGAAGCAAATTATAACCCTTTACCATGCTGTT
>MDTF01008042.1_pt1 | contig 45410 bp, 40 predicted proteins | sample 811191 | NCBI WGS metagenome assembly MDTF01 (sample SAMN05326649, study PRJNA326480) | marine metagenome | isolation source: seawater | place: Southern Ocean | collected 2011 | reverse complement strand
TGTTAATATGAACCGCCGTGGTACGGAACCGTATGCCCGGTGGTGTGAGAGGACGGGAGTTGTAAAACTCCCTCCTACTCGATTGCTGGGAAGGTCGTATTAAACCCACGATATCATGTCAGGGGGTCCCCGCTCAAAAGCTTGCGGGGATGACGTGTTGGATGTATCCATACCATCGAAAAGGTCGTATCTTTCCCACGTTATCATGCCAGGGGGGCCCCGCTCAAAGCATGCGGGGATGACGTTTTGGATGTATTGGTGCCATCGAAAAAGTTGTATCAACTCTACAATATCATGCAAGGAGATCGCCGCCTAAAGTATGCGGGGATGACGTTGTGGGTGTATTTATTGAGTTGGAGGTGGCAATAAAGCCAGTGCTGAAGGTGGCAGGTCAGACATTTCAATCATCACGCCTTTCTTTGCAGCTTCCCGACCAATAATAGCGCCGATATCCTGGGGCGACGTAGCACCGGACTCTTTCACTGCAGCCTCTACAGCACCGAAGAACTCCTGAAAGTGGCCGGGGGCAACCAAAACCAGTAACTGAGCAGGCTCATCGTAGGGGGTACAGAAACCATGTTGATTGTTGCGCGGCAATGACGCTACGGTGCCAGGCTCGACAGTCACCTCATCGGTTCCATCAAGAAAATGTAGCGTGCCGTCTAATACGATAAATATTTCATCTTCATTGGTGTGGGTATGGGGCGTAGCGCCGAATGACTTTGGCGGTAATATTTCCTCAAACAGGCCGATTTCGGAAGGTAAATCACCCGCTTTAACATGCTGATAGATAGGCCTGCCGGTATACATTATGGGTTTACCCTCACCAAGCTTAGTGAAGGAAGCGTGGTATTCACCGTGCGTTGTTTCATGTTGATGTGCAAAGAGTGGAGAAGCTAATAAAGCTGCTACGCCTGCCATTGCACCAAGTGTTACCTTTTTTTATAGATACTCCTTGTTATTACCTGAATAAAATATGAGCAACAAACGAGCTGTGGTCAAGTTTTCAACCGGTATCAATAATTTCTGGTAGTTGGTACAGCTCATAATATGCCTGAAATAAGGCAGGCTAAAGGTCATTAAATCTTAACCTTTGCCTGTAATGGCTCAGAAAACCCAGGTAAGACTATGCTGAAGATAATTATGTGCCATGCTTTTCAGGCTTTCGGTATTTATATGGTTTACATCAACATTCTCAATTGGATGACAAACCAGATATTTGAACTGACTACAGACACAAGCCTACTGCCTTATTTCTTTATATTATCGGCTTGTAATCTTTTTCTGCGCCAGGAAGAGACAATGAGTCAGCATAGCCTTTCTTCCTCGAAACGAACTTGCAATGGTGTAGTTATCAGTAAACTATGACGTCATGTAAACGTCATAAATGTGGGGTAGCGTCGGGCTTTATTTGCCAGCGAGGTGAAGCGATGAGATGGGATTCAATTAAGTCCCGGTTACTCCTGATGACAACTTTATGCGTGCTGGGCATGGGGTTAATGACAATTAACCAGCATTACTTTGGTCAGAAGTTAAGCGCGCTGAATGAGCAGAATGTAGCGCTTCAGCAAATGCAAACCGATTTACTGCAGTTAAGGCGTCACGAAAAAGACTATTTACTACGCCATGACCGTCGCTACATCGAGCAATTTCGTGAGCAATACCAACGTTTTATCGCTACAGTTAACAGCCTCGAAAAAGTGATAGGCCAATATGAATTACCCGCTAACCTGGTCAGTGATATCGCAGTAAACAGTGAGCTCTACGCGCGTGACTTTTATAAGCTGACCCAGTTAATGGAGGTATACGGGCTCACCGCAGACACCGGCATCAACGGCGAACTCCGTCAGCTTTCTACGGCGTTAAATGCCCGGGCTGAAGGGCTTACGCCAGCGCAGGTAAACTTGCTAGGTCAGGCTACTTATCTGGCCGCCGATTATCAGCTTATCGCCGATCCGAAAACCCTGGCAGTACTCAGACAAACGTTGTCAGTCATTCTTGGCAGTCAACCTTTACCAGAGGAGGTCGACAGAATGTTGGTTGATTTTCGCCGTCAGATTAATCGTCTTGTTGAGGTTAAGCAGCAAATTGGCCTTACTGAACAGCAGGGGCTTCGTGGCCAGTTTCGCCAGCAGGCTCATCGGGTTGAAGCAGATCTTAAAGCGTTAGATAACGCCTTGCAGCCAGTGCTGGTATCGCATAAAGAACAGGCAACAGTGTTCAGTACTGTTATTGCGGTACTGACATCAATCGCACTAATCTTGTTACTGATCAAAAGTTTTGCCACCTTTCACCGGTCTTTTGCTAACTTCGTACTGTTTTTTTACCGCTGTAAACGGCAATATCAGCGTATTGACCCAAAGCAACTGGGATTTTCGGAGTTTCGCTCGCTGGCCGTACTGGCCAATGAAATGGTTGAAAGCCGCCGGCAAGTTGAGCGGCGGCTGGCTAAATTAGAAGCGACTGATCCTAAGCCCACGGAGGTTGCACCATAACATTTAAAAGAGGGCAGAGATGCAATTTAATCAACTAGGTAGCAGTGATTTACAAGTATCGGAAATTTGTTTGGGTACCATGACATTTGGTATTCAAAACACTCAGCAAGATGCCAACGACCAATTGGATTATGCCGTTGATTACGGCATTAACTTTATCGATACCGCCGAAATGTATCCTGTCCCCCCTAACGAAACGACCTATGCTGATACTGAGCGTTTTATTGGCAACTGGCTGGCAGCTAATCAGGATAAGCGTGAAAAGCTGGTGTTAATGACCAAGATTGCCGGCAGTGGTCTGGCTTATATTCGTGACGCCAGTCCTATCAGCAGTAAAACCATTGCTATGGCACTGGATGACTCTCTGCAGCGGCTGCAAACCGACTACGTTGATGTGTATCAGTTGCACTGGCCAAACCGTACCTCGCCACATTTTGCCAAACACTGGCCGTGGCGAACCAACCCACATGACACCGATGTGGAACGTGAGCGTGATGGTATGCGTGATATTGTCAAAGGTATTGGTGAAGCTATTGATGCCGGCAAAATCCGCCACTGGGGGCTTTCTGATGATACGCCCTGGGGGATCCATACATTTTTAAATCTGTGTCAGGAGATGGGTGTGCCTAAGCCGGTTTCCATCCAGAATGAGTTTAGCCTGTTGCATCTTAAAGACTGGCCTTATCTGATTGAGACCTGCGTGTTTGAAAACATTGCTTATCTGCCCTGGTCGCCGCTGGCAACAGGGATGCTTACCGGTAAGTATCAGAATGACGAGCGTCCAAAGGGGAGCCGCTGGACATTCGTTCAGCGTCAGGGGCTATTTAGAAATACCACCGTTGCGCACGAGGCAACAGCGCGCTATATGGAAATTGCTGAGCGAGCTAAAATCACCCCCGCACAACTGGCGCTGGCCTGGTGTAAGCAGGTCCCTGGCGTAACCTCAACCATTATTGGCGCAACCAGTGTGGCGCAGCTGAAAGAGAATATTGAAGCATTTGAAATAAATCTGTCAGAAGATACCAAAAGACAAATCAACCAGGTGATCAAGCGCTACCCTATGCCTTTCTAGGGCATTTACCCCTTCATCGATTTGTCATGTAACGTCCATAGACTGAAGGTTGGTTTACTTTCCACCTTCAGTTTATGTCGACAACATCACTTCCATTAGGCAGCCAGGCGGGCGCTGCACCTCAACCAAACCGCCATCAGTGGGTGGTCTTACTAGGGCTTATATACCTCATGCTGGTTGCCGTCTCGGTAATTGGCAATGGTTTTCAGGCGATGACCGCCGGCCACGCAGAGTCACTCTTTCAGTTTGCCGAAAATCCCGTTACCGGTTTGATTATTGGTATTCTCGCCACCGCCTTAATTCAGTCGTCCAGCACAGTCACCTCGATTATTGTGGCGATGGTGGCCGGTGGCCTTCCCATAACCCTGGCGGTGCCGATGATGATGGGCGCCAATGTTGGCACCAGCATTACCAATACCATCGTCAGTATGGGCCATATCAAAAATGCCGATGAATACCGTAAAGCCTTCCAGGCAGCGACGATTCATGACATTTTTAATCTGATGGCGGTGATAATCTTCCTGCCGCTGGAGATTATGTTTAACCTGCTGGAGAATATCAGTGGCGTGCTGGTGAGCTGGATGCATAGCGACGAGGTGCTGGAGGTTGGTGGGTTTAATCCTATTAAAGCGGTCACCTCGCCGGTAAGCAAGCAACTGGAGTCGATGCTATCGGGCTTATCTTCAGGCTTTGCTGGGGCGCTGATGATAGCAGCAGGCATAATTCTGATTATCCTCTCCATTACTTATCTCGGCAAAATAATGAAAGCGCTGATGGTCGGCAAGGCCAAGGCTTTGCTGTACAGCAGTATCGGCCGAGGGCCGGTTTCTGGTATTGCGTCTGGCACGGCGGTAACCGTACTGGTGCAGTCTTCTTCAACCACTACGTCGCTTATGGTGCCGCTGGTTGGCAGCGGGGTACTTACCGCCAGAGATATCTATCCATTTACCCTGGGCGCTAATATTGGCACCTGCATTACCGCAATTATTGCTGCGCTAGGGGTGAGCGGCCTTATGGCAGAGCCTGCTCTGCAAATCGCGCTGGTGCATTTTGTTTATAACCTGCTGGCAGTGCTGTTGATTTTTGGATTGCCATGGTTAAGGGAAATCCCGCCGCTGTTGTCTGGTTTACTGGCTGACAGGGTCGCTAAACAAAAGGTACTGGGCCTGGTGTATATTCTGAGTGTCTTTTTTGTGATGCCTTTCGGCTTTTTATTGTTGTCGGGATTTAAGCTGCCATAAAAAAGGCCACAATCAATGTGGCCAACTTGGGAACAACCGAACACAACGGGCAGCGCGCACACGCTGCCTTTTAAAGTGTAGTCTTAAAAAGCGTACTTCGCAGAAAATTGCACGCGGCTCATATCACCTTCAAGACCTGCATCGGTTTCACGCTTAGCGTAAGCATATTCAGCACCCACCGTAACGGTTTTAGTCATCGAATAAATGTAGTTTACGCGGGCACTGTAGGTTTTGTCTGTGTAGTCACCCATGGTGACTTCAGTCACTTGCTCAGCGTCGGCATCGAAGGCTGAAAACATGATGCTGGAGCGGGCTTTGTCGGTCCACATATGGCGGTAAGCCACACCGTAACCCGTTGAGTCGATGGCATCCAGACTGCCAGTTTCTTCGTTGTACACAGCACCTTGCGCGGCGTTCAGTGCAGCATAACGGCCCAGACCACTACCAGTGAAGAAAGTAAAGCGCAGATCGTCGGTATCGCTTAACTTTACTTTTGATGTGATCGATACACCCATGCCAGTGTCAGAGGCATCAATGTTGCCAATGATGCTTCCTGAATCGTCTGTTACATTCACGTTGTAGGATAGTTGACGAAAGATACCGGCTACTTTTACGTGTCCCCAATCTGCTTTATGGGTGTAAGAACCGATAATATCGGGTACGGAGTTGTCGTCAGTGGCACCCACACCCACTACGGTGGTTTCCGGGTTTTCCAGTGCAAAATCAAAGCCGTTTTGTGAATAACGTACCATTACCTGACGGCCAAAGGTAATCCCGTCGGTGGTACCGATGAAGTCCAGAGACTCAGGTAATGCACCCACGTCCATAAAGGTGGTCCAGGTTTGACCCACTAACCAGTTTTTGTATTTTAAGAAGGCGTGACGCATACGAGGCAGATAAGAGTTAGAAATCCGCTCGTTGTCGTAGTCGCCTTTGGTTATCATGAAATCAAGTTCCAGCACACCTGTGATGCTGTCACCGCCATCTACCGGTGTATTGGTGGTCAGACGAAAGCGAGACTGCCTTGCTTGGCCGTCAAAGCGGCCGCCAATATCATCATCAGAGGCGCCAACAGCAATAGTGGAAGGTACATAAAAATCCCGGTTCAGAGGATGACCTTCACCGTTGGAGTAATCACTGTAGATGCCATCTACTTTGATGTAACCGGTGTATTTAACGTCTGTTGAGCCGATGGTAGCGGCGTTGGCGGATGCCATACCAAAGCCAGCTACTGCCAGTGTTACTGCGCGGGTAATTGTTTTCATAGTGGTTTTCATGTTTCTCGTCCCATTTGTCCAGGAATTGGATGATTGGTAAAAAAAGTGTAAAAATACAGTTAACGAATAATAATTTGGATGAGTTTAGACCAATTGCAAATAAGCGGATGGTCTATAAGACGAAAGTCGTAACACATGGTAAGTAAATAGAATTTTCGCATTCGATAAGACCAAAGTCGCATTTTTCTTTGGTCAGGAACGGCTACATTGATCTATCAACAATATCACTGCTTTTTATTAAAAAATTGGAGGCACATCAAATGACTGCCAGCAAGATATACCCGGTTCCAGAGGACATCAAAGCATCTACACACCTGACTGAAGAGCAATACTTCGAGATGTACAAGAAGTCGGTTGAAGATCCTGAAGGGTTCTGGGGCGAACATGCCAGCACGCTGGATTGGTATACCAAGCCTACAAAAGTAAAAAATACTCACTTCGGCGCCGATGACGTCTCAATTAAATGGTTCGAAGATGGTGAGATCAATGCCAGTTATAACTGTATTGATCGTCACCTGGCTGAAAACGCAAAGAAAACTGCCATTTTCTGGGAAGGCGACTCGCCTGAAGACAGTGATGAAATTAGTTTCCAACAGCTTCATTATGAAGTCTGTAAGCTGGCCAACGGCCTGAAAAAGCTGGGCGTCGAAAAAGGCGACCGCGTTGCTATTTACATGCCGATGGTGCCGCAGGCAGCGTACGCCATGCTGGCGTGTGCGCGCATTGGTGCTGTGCACTCAGTCATTTTTGGTGGTTTCTCGCCAAACGCTATTGCCGACCGTATTAACGACAGCAGTGCCAAGGTAGTAATTACCTGTGACGAAGGCCGTCGTGCCGGTCGCAGTGTACCGCTTAAAGCAAACGTTGACCGCGCGCTGGCCAATGATGCCTGTCCTTCTATCACAAACGTTATCGTGCATAAGTTAACGGGCGGTGATGTTGCCTTTGATGACAGCGTTGATGTGTGGTGGGACTCGCTGGTAGAAGACTGCTCTGCGCAGTGCGAGCCAGAAGTGATGAACGCAGAAGATCCGCTGTTTATTCTGTATACCTCAGGATCTACCGGTACCCCTAAAGGTGTGGTTCACACTACCGGCGGTTACCTGCTATACACGGCAATGACCTTTAAATATGCCTTCGATTATCGCGAAGATGATATTTACTGGTGTACCGCCGATGTGGGTTGGATCACCGGTCACAGCTACATGACCTACGGCCCGCTGATTAACGGTGCTACGCAGGTATTCTTTGAAGGTGTACCCACTTATCCGGATGTACGTCGTATTGCTCAGGTTGTTGAAAAGTACAAAGTAAACTCTCTGTATACTGCGCCTACTGCTATCCGTGCGCTGATGGCCCACGGTGATGCGCCGGTGGAAGGCTGCGATCTGTCTTCTCTGCGTCTGTTAGGTTCGGTAGGTGAGCCAATCAACCCGGAAGCCTGGGAATGGTACTACCGCGTTATCGGTGAAAGCCGTTGTCCTATTATGGATACCTGGTGGCAAACCGAGACCGGCGGTATGATGATCACGCCGCTGCCTGGTGCAACACCACTTAAGCCGGGTTCTGCTTCACGCCCGATGTTCGGTATTCAACCAGCGCTGTTCGACGCAGAAGGTAAAGAGCTGGACGGCGCCAGCGAAGGTAACCTGGTGATTAAAGAAAGCTGGCCTAGCCAGGCCCGCACAGTCTATGGCGACCACGAGCGTTTCATTAATACCTACTTTAGTGCCTATAAAGGCGTTTACTTTACCGGTGACGGTGCCCGCAGAGATGAAGACGGTTATTATTGGATCACTGGTCGCGTAGATGACGTACTCAACGTATCGGGTCACCGTTTAGGTACTGCAGAAATCGAGAGCGCACTGGTTGCTCACCCTAAAGTGGCAGAAGCCGCAGTAGTCGGTTATCCGCATGATATTAAGGGGCAGGGTATCTATGTCTACATCACACCTAATGAAGGTGTTGAGCCCGATGATGAGCTGACCAAAGAAATCCGTGCCTGGGTACGTACAGAACTGAGCCCAATTGCAACACCGGATATGATCCAATGGTCTCGCGGTCTGCCGAAAACCCGTTCAGGTAAGATTATGCGTCGTATCCTGCGTAAGATTGCAGCCAATGAGCATGAGCAATTAGGCGACACGTCAACGTTGGCGGATCCGTCGGTTGTTGATACACTCATAGAGGAGCGTCTTAACAAGTAAACGGAGTCACAATGATAACGCTGCTGATTGCTGATGATCACCCTTTATACCGCGATGCGCTAAAGGGGGCGTTGTCATTGTCGTTGCCAGATCTAACGATTTTAGAAGCTGGTGACCTCACCACCACGGTCGACATGCTCGAAAAAGAGGATGTCGACCTGTTGTTACTTGATTTGCATATGCCGGGCAGTAACGATTTGTTCGGCTTATTGCATATCCGCAAACTCTATCCCGATCTACCCGTTGCGGTAGTCTCCGGCACCGAAGATGCCACCATTATTTCCAAAATTGTGGGCGTGGGCGCGCTTGGTTTTATTCCTAAAACCACCAGTTCCGATAATATCGCCAAAGCGGTGGAAGTGATCCTCGACGGCGACATCTGGCTCCCTGAATCAATCAGCGAAAAAATAGAAGACGTCGACGAAGCGTTCTCTGAACTGGCGGATAAAGTGTCAAGTCTCACACCTTCTCAATACAAAGTGCTGTGTTACATGCGCGATGGCCTGCTCAACAAGCAAATCGGCTATAACCTTGATATTGCCGAAGCCACAGTTAAAGCTCACGTTACCGCAATCTTTAAGAAGCTGGGTATCAACAATCGTACCCAGGCGGTTCTGATTGCTTCACAGCTGGAACTGGAACCGCCGGCCACACCGGGCAAATAATCGTTTTAAAATAAGTGCTCAAGCGGGCTGTCGAAGCTGGCTGTCGCTGCTTTGGTGGCATCGGATAATAGTGGGTTCTCTAGTCTGATAAGCTCTCTGCCTGCGATCAGGTTACGTGCTCTGATATAGAAATGCTGGGAGGTAAGCAGACGGGACAAGTCGCCATTTGCGGCGAGTATTGCTAACCCTTTTTCTAACCGTCGGGCGAGCTCAGGTTTACTCTTTGTCACAAAGAAAAACATCGGATTATCGTAATGCAGGGTAATGTGCCTGGCGATGATAAGATCCTTTGTTGAACGGGATTTCAGCTCGGTAAAAACCTCATTAGCGGCCCGGGGAAAGTAGTCTGCCTGGCCGTTGCTCAGGCTTTCAAAAGCGCCGTTATAGCTGTCGGTTATGAGATTAAAGCCGTTAAAAGTCAGCACGGTGGTATCCGGCCAGCCTGCACCTTGCACGGCGGTGAGTGCTTTAAGCTCGGCAACGCCCAGCTGTTCGTCGAAGCGTTCATCAGAAGCTCTTACCAGTATCACCCGGTAACCAAACAGGCCCGCAGTTAACGGTACCCGCACGGCAATATGCTGTTGCTCCCGCTTGATAGTGGTAATCGACCAGTTTATGTCTGTGGTGCCCTGTGTTAACTGATTAAACTGTTCTTGCTGGCTTGCCACCTCAGAGTCGGGCACCAGAATCACCGGACCAAACTGATTATCGGTTTGAGCTAGTGCCAGGCTAAGCAGAGTTCTTATGTAAAAGTAAAACTCATCGGTGCCACGCTGAAAATTAGGAATATTGACTTCGGTAACGTCGTCGAATGCGCCTGGCTGGGCCTGGCAAGAAGATGCAGCCAGCATCAACCAACTGGCGAGTAGGCTGGCGATAATTAACCTTGTCTCTGGTAGTCTTTTCATTTTACGAACTAATTATTGCCATAGGGGCCTGTAACAGTTTCTGGTATTATTTCTTGGCCTGCAAACTCCCTCCCAGTGAGCCGTTATTTTCCAGATCAAAAATCGTTCTTCCCCGCAGAATAGACACGGCCTGCTGATACCACTGCTGGCTTTCCATCAGCGCCAGAAAACTCCCATCCTGAATAGAACGCTCAAAACCGGTGGTGAGCCTTTGGGCCAGCGCCGTATTGCCTTTTTTAACGTACACTAAAAACAACAGGGGGTAGCGCAAAGCGTGACCAGGGGCGATTACCAATCCCTTTGTTTGCGCGATTTTCATTTCACCCAACACCTCAGCAATGCCTCTGGGGTAGTAATCGGCCAGACCCTTCTCGACTGCCCGGTAGGCAGAAAAGCGTTCGGAGGAAAGTACGGTAAAGCCATTATTTACCAAAATTTTGTAATCATGCCATTTGGAGGATTGCACGGCGACTAGTCTTTTCAAGTCTTCGACAGAGTTGATGTTGTCAAAGCGCGTGTCATCCGCGCGTATCAGTTTCACTCGCAAACCAAACAACCCGGCTATTTGCGGCACTAATACCGGTTGATAGGCTTCATTAGGTTGCTGTGAGCAGGTAGCCCAGGCGATGTCCGTGATGCTCTGATTAAGATTGCGTAACTGACGCTCTTCCTCAACCGGAAATTTCAGCCTGACCACTTCGGTTTCACCGTAATCCTGCTCGGTGGCCCTGATGGCTTGTTCCAGTTGCAAATGCAGATATTCAATAATCGGGTGCTCAGTGGTGAAGGTGGGTAGCCTTATTACCTCCTTGGCATTACTCTTTGCAGAATAAATTCCAAGTACAACTACGGTTATCAGGGCCAGTTTGTTCATGGGCTGCACACTTGTGTAATCATCACTGTTCAAGTATAGGTGATGGGTTTGCTTCCTGCACAACCAGCGGGCGAAAATTACTGAAGTTAAGGTAAAATCCGGAAGCAGGCGCTTCCGGATGGCTTAGATTGGAATCGCTACGGGCGGCCTGGCAGGATAAACTCGTACTCAGGATCAACATAGAACTTGCCTACCATGGCTTGTCTGCCCAGTAACATCAGATAAGTCATTTCAGAGCGGTCGGTTAGCGTGAGCTTAATTTTCCAGGACCGGGCACCCATCTGCAGGCGCGTGTTGATAACATAGCGGCGCTGCCGGTCGGCCGTGGAGCTCTTAATTTTTTTCTGGCTGAGCACCTTACTTTCGCAACGTACCGTGCGGGCAACGTCGTGAATATCGGGGTGAATATCAAAGCGTATCCAGCGTTCGTTGTCGCGCTCAAATTCTTCGATATTGTCTACATGCAGTGAAGACGTTGCGGCGCCGGTATCCACCCGCATGACTAAGTTATTGATCCCCAGTTCTGGCATGCTGCCATACTCAAGGGCGCCAATCATTTGTTTGGTTTTACTGGATTTGCTCATTTATAAGGCCACCGTAGTGTCATTAGGTACCAGATTGTCCTGCAGCATTTCCACCTGTTCTGCCACGGTATCCGGAGTTTTAAAATAGGCAATGTGATAAATCGCCTCACCTTCCTGGGTTAACGGAATATTTTGTTTACCAATCACCACACCCTCTGCCGGACTGGTGAGAGTGCCCAGAAACTGGCCGTAAGAGTCTGCAATGGTAGCCAGCTTATCGCCTTTTTCCACATGGTCTCCCAACTGGGCCAGATGGTTAATAAAGCCACTTTCCGGCGCGCGCACCCAGCCGCTGGAGCGGGCAATATAAGGTTTAATCGGCACGCCCTTAGCACGGCTTTTATTGAGCATACCCAGATGACGCATGGTGTTGATAATGCCTTTTACCCCGGCGCGTATGGAAAACTCATCGTACCGTAATGCCTGACCGGCCTCGTATAACAGAATTTTAATGCCGGCTTCACTGGCGGTAGCACGTAACGAACCGTCACGGATATCGGCATTCAACAATACCGGTACGCCAAAGGCCTGCGCCATAGCGAGGACTTCCTCGTCGTCGAGGTCGGCGCGGATCTGTGGCAGGTTACTGCGGTGAATCGCACCGGTATGTAAATCGATGCCGACATCACATTTACTCACCACTTCATTAAAAAACAAATGTGCCAGACGCCCAGCCAGACTGCCTTTACGGCTACCCGGAAAACTGCGGTTAAGGTCGCGTCGGTCGGGTAAATACCGCGACTGGTTGAGCACGCCGTAAACATTAACCGTTGGTACGGCGATAAGCGTGCCCTTTAACCTGTCGATGGCCCGGGATTTGATAAGTCGTGCAATAATTTCGATACCATTGAGCTCATCACCGTGGATCGCCGCACTTACGAATAACGTAGGGCCTGGACGTTTACCACGCTTCACATAAACCGGAATACTCATACTGGTAGCAGTATAAAGAGGCGGCATATCCAGCGCGATTTTCTTCGTTTCACCCGGCAGTATGGTTTCACCGCCAATCACAAGCCCTTTGGTGGCCATCAGCCTTTTCCTTTGGTTTTAGTTTTGTGTGGTTTTGCAGAGGTTTCGATGAACTGAATAATCATGCTGGCCACATCTTTACTGGTTGCTTTTTCGATCCCCTCCAGACCAGGAGAGGAGTTTACTTCCATCACCACCGGCCCGCGTGAAGAACGTAAAATATCGACACCACAACAGTTTAAGCCCATGGTTTTCGCTGCATTAATGGCGGTCTTACGCTCATCCGGCGACAAGCGCACCAGACTGGCTGAACCGCCACGATGCAGGTTGGAGCGAAACTCGCCCGGCGCTGCCTGGCGTTTCATTGCGGCAATTACTTTGCCACCTACGACAAAGCAGCGGATGTCTGCACCACCGGCTTCTTTAATATATTCCTGCACCAGAATACTGGCGTTGAGGCCCATAAAGGCTTCTATCATGGCTTCCGCGGTTTTCTGTGATTCGGCCAGCACTACGCCGATACCCTGGGTACCTTCCAGTAACTTGATCACTACCGGCGCACCGCCAACGTTTTTAATTACGTCGTCTACTTTATCCGGGTGATGGGCGAAGCCGGTACGGGGCATACCAATCCCTTTACGGGATAAAAGCTGTAAGGAGCGCAGTTTGTCCCGCGAGCGGCTGATGGCCACCGATTCGTTGATGCTGTATGTGCCCATCATCTCAAACTGTCGTACCACCGAGGTGCCATAAAAAGTTACCGATGCCCCAATGCGCGGTATCACAGCATCATAGTCAGGTAGTCTCTCACCTTTATAGCGAACCGACGGATCGCTGCTGGTAATGTCCATATAGCAGTGCATGGTGTCTATGATATCCACGGTGTGTCCGCGCTGCTCGGCAGCCTCTTTGAGGCGGCGGGTAGAGTAAAGGCGGGGATTTCGGGATAGTATTGCAATTCGCATGGTTCAGCCTAATTTTGGTTGCGGCAAAAAACGGCATACTTTGCCTTGTGTGTGGGTAATGTAAAGTAAATAAAATTTGTCGTGACGGTGATAAATCTTGAGTAATAACAAGACTCACCGTCTACCGTATTGGTTATAGCATACGCCTAAAAAAGGGCCATTGTCACGGGTGATGCTGCTCACAATTAATGGGCAGATTTAATATGCCGGGTCATACTTTTCAGCAACGCGCGCAGCTTGGCGGGTTTAATGGGTTTGCTCAGATAATTCACCCCTTGCTCCTTACAACGGGTCACCACGTCCTCATCGTGAGTGGCGGTAACCAGTGAGGCTGGCAGCACAATATCGAGGTGCTGGCGAATAGCGTCAATTAAATCCAGGCCATTCTGATCGTTGCCAAGCTGGTAATCCATCAGCAAAATTTGCGGCGAGAAAATATCGGCCTGAGTGATAGCGTCGTCCCAGTTATCTGCAAGTACCGTACTGACACCCCATTTCTCTAACAGGGTTTGTAGTGCGTCGAGATTTTCCTGCTGATCGTCCACACACAGTACCCGTAATCCGCGGAACGAAGCAGTCGGGTTAGCCAGTGAGGTACTTTTTGAGACCAGAGGTTGGGTCATGGGGAAGCTTAGCGAGAAGCAACTGCCCCGGCCTACTTCTGATTCAACCGTTACCTTACATTGCATCTGTTGGCTTAAGCGCCTTACCACGCCTAAGCCCAGTCCGATACCGTGCTCTGAGCTATCATTGGTGCGATAGAAATCGCTAAAGATTAAAGCCTGTTGCTCTTTGGAAATACCAATGCCCGTATCGCGAATCTCAATAAGTAGCTTCCCAGCGCGCTTACGGGTAGAAAACAGCACCTTACCCGAGTTGGTGTATTTCACAGCATTAGACAGCAGGTTCTGAACAATCCGATACAAGAACGTTTTATCGGCATATACCCAGCAGTCCAGTAAACGGGTACGCAGGGTGAGACCTTTATCCCTGGCGCGCATGGATAATTCATCCACGATGGGGTCGCATAAATCCTTTATATTTACCGGCTCAGGGTTGGGCTTGAGCTCGCCCTGGTCCAGGCGGGAGATATCCAGCAAAGTGGCAATCAGCGCCTCACTGGAGGTTACCGAGTGATTGAGTTTGTTGACGATGTTATTCACCGCGTCCGGTAGTCTGGCTTCCTGCAAGGCAGAAACGTAAAGCTTGGCGGCGTTCAGCGGCTGCAATACATCATGACTGGCCAGCGCCAGAAAGCGGGTTTTACTGGCATTGGCATCTTCGGCCTGTTTACGGGCGCGGATTAGCTCTTTTTCTACGCCACGCCGGCGCTCGATCTCAAGGCGTAACTCGGCGTTAATCGAGTGCACTTCTTCCGTGCGCTTTTTAATTCGCAGTTCAAGGTCGATATTGGACTCTTCCAGCGCCTGCTGGATTTCCACGTGCCCGGTAATATCATTAAAGCTGGTTACGAAGCCACCCCCCGGGAGCGGATTACCTACCATTTCAATCACCCGGCCGTCGCTGCGCTGGCGGGTAAACCGGTGAGGCGTACCGGAACGCAAATGTTCCAGGCGTTTCTCGATTTCGCCTTCAATATCATTTACCCCGAACTCGCCCCGTTCGGCGTTGTAGCGAATGAGCTTTTCTATCGGCATGCCCACCACTAAAAAATCTTCCGGGTAGGTATAAAGCGTGGCGTACTGTTTATTCCAGGCCACCAGATTAAGGTGTTTATCAATGACGCTGATACCCTGATCCATATTCTCCAGCGAGGTAAGCAGGGCCGTCATGTTAAACTGCATGGCCTGGGTGGTATCGTCGAAGAAGTTAATAACTTCGGTAAAGTCGAGCTTCTTACCACGCAGGACACTGTCGATCAGGGCTTTAGCACTGGATGCACCTATTACCCCGCCAAGAGCCCTTTCGCAGAAGGCCATAAAGGCATCGTCCGGCACCTGAGAGTTCTCAATGGTAGTGTGATGAAGCTGCTGATATTCATTAACCAGCTGCTTACAGCGCCCGGTGCCCATAAAGGTGGAGAGCAGGGTGATAAGGTCAGCTATGGTCACGTTAACGCTCTGATTCTTAAGTGGCGTATTACGCACTTCAGCCGGTGATACAAAGGCTTCTGCCTGGATCCTGTCAATTAATCGGGCCGGCGCAAGCCAGGAAAACAGGCAATAGGCCATGGCGTTGGCAATCAGGCTGATAATTGCGCCCTGGCTAAGTAACTCACTTTGTTCAAAGTCTGTAGCGGAGTTGTTGATGATGGGAAGCACCAGCCACAACACCCAGGTAATCAGCCCCACTACCAGGCCTGCGTAAACACCGTGGGCGTGGCCGCGTTTCCAGTACAGGCCACCAATTACCGCAGGCATAAGCTGAATAACCAGTGAAAAGGCAATCAAACCAATGGAATGAAGCGAGCGACTGCCGGTCATTTGCTGGTGGTATAAAAAGGCCAGTAGCAGAATAATGCCAATAATTACCCGGCGGATCAGCCTGATACGTTTACCGTAATCACCATATGCGGCGGAATGTTGTTTTACCGCCAGTAAGCGAGGCAGCACCACGTCGTTAGTCAGCATGGTACTGAGTGTTAGTGTGGCTACGATGATCATCGCCGTGGCGGCCGACAATCCACCAACAAACACAATGACCTGCAGTAAAAATGACTCCGAGAAAATGGCCAGTGATAACACGTAGGTATCCGGCTCAATGGGGTTGTCGGCAAAAACCGATTGTCCGGCCATGGCTATAATCGGGATCACTGCGGCGGTAATCGCCAGATACAGCGGGAACAACCAGCGCGCTGTTTTAAGGTGATTCAGGCTCAGGTTATCCACAATGGCTACATGGAACTGACGGGGCAAACAAATCACCGCAGCGGCGGCCATGATCACCTGGGCAAAAAAGGTAAAGGAGGAGAACTGAGACAACGCTTCTGTTGTTAGAAAGTCTTCCAGAATCGGCCTGGTTTCCTGCTCATACCAGGCTTGATAGCCGACGATAGCAACAAGAACCAGCGCCAACAGTTTTATGGATGACTCAAAGGAAATGGCCAGGATAAGGCCGCGACGGTATTCGGTAACGTCGGTTTGTTTGGTACCAAAATAGATGGCAAACAGGGCAATAAAGGCGGTGGCCAGGACAATAATAAACTGGCTGTTAGGCTGGTTAGTTAACAGCTTAAAGGTTGCGCCGATGGCTTTTAGCTGCAGGGCGATATAAGGAATGGTAGCCATCAGAGCGATAATGGTTACCAGCAGAGCAACCGCCTGGCGTTTGCCGTAGCGGGAAGCAATAAAGTCGGCAATGGTATTAATGTGTTGTTTTTTACTGACCAGCGTCAGTTTGTAGATAAACCGGTAACCCAGAATGTACACCAGTACCGGCCCGAGCAGGATTGGCAGGTAAATCCAGGTGTCCCGGGTAGCCTGACCCACCGCTCCAAAAAAGGTCCAGGCCGTACAATAAATGGCCAGTGCCAGCGAGTAGATCACCGGGTGAGAGGTTATCCATCTGGCAGTGGGAGAATTCTTATCTCCCCAGCTGGCGATGTAAAATAATAAAAATAAATAAACGAGTGCGAGCGAAACCCAACCGAACGTCATGCCTTGTCCTAACAGGTTTTTAACAAATCTGATTGCATTATAACCAACCCCCTAAGACCTGACCTACGACCATGGTCTCATTTCTTGAATTGACATGCCCGTCTAGAGTATATCCGAAGCTCCTAATTATGCGGTTTTTAGGCGATTTTGGCGGTTTGGGATTGCCAGGGTAAGCGCTAAAGTCGCCTGAGAAGCTCTCCGTTAGGAAAATGTAAAAATAGAACATCGAATTAACCTGTTGATGAGGACGGAAAGATGGCATTTAAAAGTGATGACGACAAAACGGCGTATTGGAAGGAGAACCTCTCCATCCTCGCCAAATTGTTAGTAGTCTGGTTTGTCGTGTCTTTTGGCTGCGGCATTCTTTTAGTAGACGTGCTAAACGAAATCCAATTCTTTGGCTTTAAGCTGGGATTCTGGTTTGCACAGCAAGGTGCAATATACGTGTTTGTGGTACTCATTTTTGTGTATATGGCCAAAATGAATGCATTAGACAAAAAATACGGCGTAGACGAGGAGTAATCCAATGGATGTACAATTATTAACCTTTATCATCGTTGGCGCCTCGTTTGCCCTGTATATCGCAATCGCGATCTGGGCCCGCGCTGGTTCAACCAACGACTTCTATGTTGCCGGCGGTGGTGTTCCACCTGTCCTTAACGGTATGGCAACCGCAGCGGACTGGATGTCAGCCGCATCATTTATCTCTATGGCCGGTCTGATTTCCTTTATGGGTTACGACGGCGCTGTTTACCTGATGGGCTGGACCGGTGGTTATGTACTGCTGGCGTTATGTCTTGCGCCCTACTTACGTAAGTTCGGTAAATTCACTGTACCGGATTTCATTGGTGATCGCTACTACTCACAAACCGCACGTACTGTGGCGGTATTCTGTGCCATCTTCGTAAGCTTTACTTATGTTGCCGGTCAGATGCGTGGTGTTGGCGTAGTATTCAGCCGCTTCCTTGAAGTTGATATCGTCACCGGTGTGGTTATCGGTATGGCAATTGTATTCTTCTACACCGTATTAGGTGGCATGAAAGGCATTACCTACACTCAGGTTGCCCAGTACTGCGTATTGATTTTTGCTTACTTAGTACCTTGTGTATTTATCTCTGTAATGGTGACTGGTCACATTCTGCCACAAACTGCCTTCGGTGCGACGCTGGCTGACGGCTCCGGGATGTACATGCTGGAAAAACTCGACCAGATATCCGTGGCGCTTGGATTTGCTGAATATACCACCGGTACGAAGAGCACGATTGACGTATTCTTTATCACCTTCGCTCTGATGGTAGGTACTGCGGGTCTGCCACACGTAATCGTACGTTTCTTCACTGTACCTAAAGTACGTGATGCACGTAAGAGTGCGGGTTGGGCGCTGGTCTTCATCGCTATCCTGTATACCACTGCACCGGCACTGGCATCATTTGGCCGCGTAAACATGATTGAAACCATCAATGGTCCGGACCTGGCGGGTACGCCTTATGCTGAAGCGCCTACCTGGATTAAGAACTGGGAAAAAACCGGCCTTATCGAATTTAACGATAAGAATGGTGATGGCAACATGTACTATGCAGCGGGTAGCATTACCGACCCTAACAGTGCTAACGAAGTAAAAGTTGACCGTGACATCATGGTACTGGCTAACCCTGAAATCGCCAATCTTCCGGCCTGGGTTATCGCACTGGTGGCAGCTGGTGGTGTAGCCGCGGCACTGTCTACCTCAGCGGGTCTGCTACTGGTAATCTCTACCTCGGTATCGCATGACTTACTGAAACGTAACTTTGCGCCAAACATCTCTGATAAAGCTGAGCTGGGTTATGCCCGCCTGGCAGCCGGTGTGGCGATTGTTATTGCCGGTTACTTTGGTATTAACCCGCCTGGATTCGTAGCACAGGTGGTCGCCTTCGCGTTCGGTCTCGCGGCCTCGAGCTTCTTCCCGGCCATCATTATGGGTATCTTTAGCAAGCGTATGAATGATAAAGGTGCTGTGGCAGGTATGATCTCGGGTATCGCGTTTACCGCCGCCTACATCATCTACTTCAAGTTTGTGAACCCGGCGGCTAACGTGCCTGCTAACTGGTGGTTCGGCATCTCACCTGAGGGTATCGGTACCCTGGGTATGCTGGTGAACTTTGCTGTAGCTTACGGCGTGTTTAAGATGACTGATGAAGCACCTCAGGAAATTCAGGAAATGGTTGAAAGTATCCGCTTCCCGAAAGGTGCGGGTGAAGCCTCGGCTCACTAAGCACAACTGACACTTAAATAAGAAAAGGCTCACCTGATGGTGGGCCTTCTTTATTTATCCCTGAGTTGCTTTTTGAGCAGGCAATTCAGGCATAAACAGGGTTGATCTGGCACAGTCTATCACTGGCTAAAACCCGCTATGCTGTATCTATTAAGAGAGAAAAACGCGACCGGGGACAGCCTATGAGTACCACGCCACAGCAAGTTATCGATTTTCTGAAAACCTCAGCACCCTTTGATCAGCTGAAGAATGAATTGCGTGAAGAGCTGGCCCAGAAAGCGCGGCTTATCTACCTGGCTAAGGAAAACCAGGATACGTTACTTAAAGAAAATGCCGGCCGTCTGTTTCTTATTCAAAGCGGCCAGTTCTCGGTGAAAGACAGTGACGGACCCCAGCGGCACTTAAGTGAAGGTGACTACTTTGGTTTCCACGCTCTGATTGATGGTGTGACCTACCCACTGGAAGTAGAGGTAGACTCGCCGGGGCTGGTGTATTCGTTTAGCGAGGCTGCGTTTAAAAAAGCTCTGGAGATGCCGGAAATCGCCAACTTCTTTCAGGGCACCAAAAGTGAGGCCCTGCAAAATCAGGCGGTGCAGGACTCAAACTCCATGTGGCTGTATAAAGCCCTGTCTGAAGTGATTGAACGTGCGCCGGTAAAAGTAGATGTGAGTCTGTCTGTGCAGCAGGCTGCAGAGGTGATGTCAGAGAGTAATGTGTCGTCGCTGCTAATTACTGAAAATGACAAACTGGCCGGTATTGTGACCGACCGTGACTTACGTAACCGGGTAGTGGCCACCGGCCTGGATGTTGGTTTGCCGGTTAAATCTATCATGACAGAAAAACCGGCGATGATTATTCAGAACCGCACTATGTTTGATGCCATGGCCCTGATGACCGAGCGTAACATTCACCACCTGCCGGTTGTCGATCGCACTACCCGGGAGCCGGTGGGGATGGTTACCGCATCCGATGTGATACGGCATCAAAAGGGTAATGTGTTGTTTGTGATTGGTGAGCTGTCCAAGGCTGAAAACCTTTACGAACTTACCCGTCTGTCGTGGCAAATGCCTCATTACTTCGCCACCCATGCCAAGCGACCCGGGGACTTTGATATTGCCGGTAAAGTACTTGCACAGGCCACCGATATCATGACCCGCAAACTGATTAGTTACTACCAGCAGCAACACGGTCCCGCTCCGCTTGATTTTGCCTGGATAGTGTATGGCTCTCAGGCCCGGGAAGATCAGACCATGGGGTCAGATCAGGATAACGGCTTATTACTGGAGCGCGCGCCTAATCAGGAGGAAGCTGAGTATTTTGCTGGTATGGCCGAGTATGTATGTAACGGACTTGGTAAATGCGGGATAAAACTGTGCCCGGGCAATATTATGGCCAGTAACCCGGATCTCAGGCTATCGCTGGATGCTGCGATAGATGAAGCGAAAGGCTGGGTAGCTCAGCCTACCAATAAAGCCATTATGTATTTTAATATTTTTCTGGATGCCCGGGCGGCAGCCGGTGATGTGGATTTATTCAGAAAAATGCAGATGGCCCGGGTGCCTTTATTAAAACAGCCCATGTTTTTGGCTGCGCTGGCCCGACAGGCCAATGATGCCTCGGTGCCCCTGTCGATGTTTAAGAAATTTACCTATGAGAAGGGTCACACCGTTAAAGATGCCATTGACCTGAAAGTCCGCGCTATTGCCATTATTAATAACCTGGTGCGGCTTTATGCGCTGGCAAATGGCCTGACCATGCCGTCCACCCTGGGGCGGCTTGCCGCACTGCCCGCCGGCGCCGGATTATCAAGCCGCGATGCCGATAACCTGCGGGATATCTGGTTGTTCTTAAACCGCTTGCGCTGGCGTCATCAGCTACACAATAAAGTGACCAATAATCTGGTGTCGGTGAGCGACTTGTCGTCGATTGAAAAGCACCAACTGAAAGCGGCCTTTCAGGCCATAGAGCGAGCTCAACAGGCCGCTGTTATGAAGTTCTCCGGTGGAATGTCCTGATATGCCAGCCCAGCAACAGCCTTCCATCTGGCGGCGCATACAACAGTGGCTGAGCGGCGGCTCAGCGCTACCAGAAAGTCGTAAACACCAAATGCTCAGGGATGTCCCGCTGCTGGCGGTAGATTTGGAACTGACCTCCCTGGACCCACAAAAAGCCAAGATAACATCGATTGGCTGGACCGAAGGGAAGGCCGGCAGCATAGATTTAAGCAATTGCTATTATGCGGTGGTCAGGGCATCCGGCGATCTGGAGCAAAGCCCGGTTATCCATGGCCTGACAGCCGATGAAATTGCTCAGGGAGCACATATTAAAGAGGCGCTTGAGCAACTGATTCCTTATGCGCAAACGCATGTATGGGTATTTCACAATGCCGGTCTGGATTTAGCCGTACTGGATAAAGTACTGGCCGCTAATGATATGTATCTGCCAGAGGTGATTACGCTTGATACGCTGAAACTGGCGGTGTATCAGTTGCAAAAGCAGCACGACGTACTGCCGCCTAACAGCGCCACCCTGACTGTTTGTCGGCAGCGATTAAATTTACCGCTGGCACCGGCGCACAACGCTCTTGATGATGCGATGGCAACTTTGCAGCTCTGGTTTGCGCAATATTACAGCATGGACCCAGGCGGAAAGATGAGTTTGCAGGATATTGTTCACACTCAGGCGGTCGGATGCAAAAATTTAGGAAAAAGTTCGAATAATTGATTGACAAGATTGGCCCAAGAGCGTATCTTTCCGCCCGCGTTGAGCAACGAGCTAAACGCAAAGGCCCAGGTGGTGAAATTGGTAGACACGCTAGCTTCAGGTGCTAGTGACCTCACGGTCGTGGCGGTTCAAGTCCGCCCCTGGGCACCATTCCTCGAAAGACTCTCAAATATAAAACTCCCGATATAAAAATCTTACAGAACAAAACCTGTTAATGACTGTTTAATTAATAAAGCTCCCGCTAACAGTTCATATGTGCGTTACATCCCTGTAGCATCGTCCAGCCACGCCATCCGGGCGTGTCGTTCTTCGTGCTGCGTTATGCCACAGGCATATCGGTCACTCATCACCCAGCCGAAAATCACAGATTTTCGTCGTTCATCCGTACGCGAAGCAGTGCTTCGCATAAAACGTACGGCTTCACCCGCCCCTGGGCACCATTCCTCGAAAGACTTTTTAAACTTCCTATTTCTAGATAAATTCAAGCTTTTATAAAATCGGCGGACTATTCCAGCCAGAAATCACAGATTTCTGTCGTTCAGTCACGAGCGAAGCAATGCGTTTTCAATATATTTTAATCCGCGTAACGTACGCCCTGGCAGAATTGCTGCTAATATAGCGCCTCGTTATCCGGCGACATTTATTTTTGCGCCCACTGCCGTTCTTATTGTTCATTATTCAGGATCACCATGGCACTTAAAGCAACCATTTTTAAAGCAGACCTGTCGATCACCGATATGGACCGCAACTACTATAACGACCACAACCTCACCATTGCCCGGCATCCGTCTGAAAATGATGCGCGTATGATGCTGCGAATTATCGCGTTTATTGTGAATGCTCATGAACGACTGCAGTTCACTAAGGGGTTATCCGATGATGACGAGCCGGACCTGTGGCAAAAGAACTTCAGTGATGAGATTGAGTTGTGGATTGAATTAGGCCAACCGTCAGAACAACGTATTAAGAAAGGCTGTAATCAAAGCCAGCAGATGATGATTTACTCCTACGCCGATAACAGCTTTGATGCCTGGTGGAAAAAGGAACAAAACAAGCTGCAAACCCGCAAAAACCTCTCGGTGTTTACGGTGCCTGAAGCACTGGCTTCCACACTGGAAAACGTCGTGCAACGCTCTATGCAAATTCAGGTGACCGTACAGGACGGTCAGATGTGGCTGACTATCGAAGGGCCGGACGTAACAGAAAGTGTTGAAGTGGCCATTGAACAGCATATGTAGAGGCGTAAGCGACGGACGTCTGGAACGTCCGTCTAGCACTACTGTGCAGCAGGAAAACTACTAGTTAAACAGATCTTTAAGTTTGTCTTTGCCTTTTTCCATTAACTTGTCTTTTTCTTCCTCAAGTTTTTCTTTGGCTTTATCGGCTGCCACTTTCTTCGCTTCGGCTTTTGCCTGTTTAATAGCGTTATCCAGCATTTGTTGCACTATAGCGGCACCCACCTGATCGGCCGGTAAACCGTCGGGCTTACCAATTGAACCAGCGTTAAAGGTGGGTAAGGTGACTTCATAAGCCTTTTTATCAATTTCAAATTCCCCGGTGTCAAGGTTTTCAAAATTCAGCACCAGTTTAGCGTTACTCACGGTAACCTGATCGACAATCAGTTTCGGACTGGGTGATGAGGGATCAGCAGGCTGCTCATTGCCGCCTTCAGGCAGGTTAGCGGTCAGATTGTTTTTGAGTACTACCAGGTTACCCTGGCCATTGCTATCCAGTTCATACAGGATTTCCGGGCCGTCAACGGTGACTTCCTGAATACGGTAAGGTTCTTCGGTAGAACCGGCTAAGTCCAGGGTAATACCAGTGAGGCTGAGGGCATCTTCGTCGCTAAAACCATCCGGGTTTTCCACGTCGATATCGTCTATGGTCAGACGGCCTTCACTGAAAGACAAATCTACCGAGGCCACGCTTACCGGGGTGGCTAAATACTTAGTCCCCTGGGTTTCTATCTGTGAGCGGATAAATTCATTGGCACCGCTGGCGAGATACACCACGCCGCCCACAACGGCGGCAATCACTACCAATAAAACGATAAGAACTTTTTTCATTGAGCTTCCCTTTATTTAATGAGTTATACGCATCCTACTACAAAATGCGTAACGGCAAACAATGCTCGCGATGAAATCCCTGCACTGCTGTTTAATAACTACGGTAAACCGCTTAAAAAGTATTATTTAGCAACGAGTCGATAACCGCTAAGGCGTAAGTTACCCGTTTAGGATTCTGAGCTGTTAAATAAACCGGAGCTAAAGCTAAGACCGCCAACACCAAGCACAAACCCGAAATCATACCAACCGCCATTGTTGTAAATGGCATAGATTGCTACGTCATCGAAAATTAATGAGGCGAGCCAGGAAAAGATAATGATTAGCCCGTGCCATAAGCCGTGTAAAAAGCCCACTTTATCGGACTGTTGTGCCTGCTCAAAGGTCATTTGATCGGCACAGCCAGTAAGCAACAATACTGCCACGGCCAGCATGATCAATTTGGTTTTTGCCATAAGTATTTCCTTATACGGGAACCTGTTGGCAGATTAACAAAGTCTGGCTTCGTTGTGCATAGCTAAGGTCAATTTTTGTGCGATAACAGTTCGGTAATTGCTTGTGCCACCAGAGCTGGTTGGTCTTTATGGGGCTGATGACCAAATTGTTTTGAGCGGATATGCCGGGCCTGTTCTGAATAGCTAATCAGCGCCTGGTGTAAGGCAAGCTACTGCTGTTTGTCTGGCTGAATACGGTGGGCTCGAGTAACATCACACCGTCAAACAACCGGGTAAAATTGCCAGCGGCAAATGCCGCTGGCAGACAAAGGTTACAGGCTGTTCATGCTCTGTACCGAAACCGGACCAAGGCCAGCGGCTTCGACTTCAGCTTTAATTTTCTCGGCATCACCAATGATAAGCCAGGTCAGCTTATCCGGATGAATAACTTGTGCTGCAGCTTCATTAAGGTCTTTCAGAGTGAGGCCGTTGTATTTTTCTACCAGAGTTTCCGGGTAGTTATACTGGCGGTTAAAACGGCTACTGGAAAGCAGGCTGCGCAGCACCGAACCGGCAGTTTCAAACTGCCCCGGCAGCGAGCGTACTTCATCCAGGCGCGCACGTTCAAGTTCCATGGCCATCGGCGGCTTGTCACCTAAATAACCATTCAGCTCTTTCTTCAGTTCCAGTAAAGACGGGCCGGTCTGGTCGGTCTGAACCGGTGCATACACCATAAACGGACGCTGGCCTCGGGCATCCTGCAGGAAGGTATAAGCGCCGTAGGACCAGCCTTTATCTTCACGCAGGTTCATATTAACCCGGGCTGTAAACGCACCACCTAAAGTGAGGTTCATCGCCTCGATGGCAATGTTGTTGTCGATACCTGTGGGCGGTGCTAAATGAGCAGCCAGAATCAGCGACTGCTGCGATCCCGGACGGTCAATAATAATCGCCTGGCCCTGTTCAGGTAGTTCGGCCTGAGCGATTTGCTTACTGCCTTTGCTACCCGACACTTTCCACTTACCAAACTCTTTCTCAAGCGCTGGCTTAATCTCGTTTAAGGTAGTGTCACCAACCACGAAGATAGTGGCATTATCCGGGCGCAACCAGGTGTTTTTAAAGGTAACCAGATCGCTGCGAGTTATTGCCTGTACATCTTCAGCCGTACCGGTGCCGGTAAACGGAATACCGTAGGCATGGTCGTCACCGTAAATAAGCGGTGGCAGCAGAGTCAGGGCAATACTTACCGGACGGGTCTTCTGCTGAGCAATATTACTTAATATAAGTGCACGCTGACGCTCAATCTCTTCCTTGTCAAAGGAGGGATCTTTAAGGATATCACCCAGTAAGGCCAGTGATGGCTTCATGTTTTCCTTCAGCATCGACATGCTGACGGTGGTGGTGTCGAGATTAGAGCCACTGTTTAAGTTAGTACCCAGTTGCTCCAGTTCGGCTGCCAGCTCAAGTGCGTCATAGTCACCGGCACCTTCATCCAGCATTCGGGTGGTAAAGCTGGCAAGGCCCAGTTTGCCGCCTGCATCTGCTGCATAACCGGCATCAAATTGCACTGCTACATTCACTAAGGGTACCGTAGAGCGCTGTGCGAATACCACTTTGATGCCATTCGATAACTCGGTTTCAGTCACTTGTGGGAAGCTTAGCTGGGTTTCTGCATCAATCGACGGCAGGCCAGTGCTGCGGTCAACGCCTTCTGCTTTGGCGGTATGCTCTTCGAACGGCACAAAGGTAATCTGATGCCAGCCATCTCCCAACCATTGCTGGGCGGCCGCTTTAACCTTCTTAGGGGTTGAATTAGCCAGTTCTTCTAATTCAGTTTTGAAGTAATTGGGATCGCCGGCAATGTATTCACCGGTAGCCAGGGTATCGGCCTTCCCGCCAAAGCCGCCAACTTCCTCAAGGCCACGAATAATCGAGGCGCGACGCTTGGTGGATACCAGTTCTACCTCATCACGGCTGGGGCCTTTACGTAAAAATTCGGCGATGATTTTATCCATTTCGCGTTCAACTTTAGCCGGCTCCTCACCTGCTTTGACGTCGACGCTAACACCAAAAATCGAAGCCATCTGTAGTTCATAGTTAAACACGGAGGCATTGGTAGCGATTTGCTGATCGTAAACCAGCTCTTTATACATCCGTGAATTCTTACCATCGCCTAATACACTTGCTGCAATAAACAGGTCTGTGGCGGTTGGGCTGGTATTCTCAGGCGACACCCACAAGCGGTAGATGCGGGTTTGCGGTACCTTATCCTGAATAATTTCGCGGGTATTGGCTTTACGCTCTGGTACCCAGGATTGCCATTTTGCCAGGGCCGGGCCCGGCTCAATGTCGCCAAAGTATTTGTCGACCAGAGGCTTGGCTTCGGCGGCGTTTATATCACCACTGAGCACTAAAATGGCATTGTTAGGCCCGTAATACTGATTAAACCAGGCTTTTACATCGTCCAGCGAGGCCGAGTTGAGATCCTCCATCGAGCCGATAACCGTGTGATTGTATGGATGGCCGCTGGGGAACAAGGCTTCAACCACATGATTAAACAAAGTGCCGTAGGGCTGATCTTCACCCTGACGTTTTTCGTTTTGTACAACGCCTCGTTGCTCGTCGAGCTTGTCCTGGGTTACCGCACCGAGTAAATGCCCCATGCGATCTGATTCCATCCATAAAATCCGCTCCAGGGCTGGGGTGGGAACGGTCTGGAAATAGTTGGTGCGGTCAAAGTCTGTGGTCCCGTTGACGCCGGTTGCCCCGGCTTCCTGTAACGGCCCGAACCATTCATCGTCATAGTTTTCTGAGCCGTTAAACATCAGGTGCTCAAATAAATGTGCAAAGCCGGACTTACCTTCGGGTTCGTCTTTCGAACCCACTTTATACCACACTGCCACGGCGACAACCGGTGCTTTGCGATCTTCATGAACAATAACGGTGAGGCCGTTATCGGTGGTAAATTTCTCGTAGTCGATATTGATATCGTCTTTGGCCAGAACAGAGGTTATACATAAACCGCTGAGTGCCAGCACACCAATGCCTGATTTCAGGCCTTTGGTGAGGTGTTTGATTACTGTCATGTTTGTCATCCTTAATCTTTATATTAGCGTTGGGTATCGCCAGGGCAGATTTATGCCAGCATTAAACATAAAGCATTCCGCCAGTTAATAAAGTGCTGGCGGAATGAAAACTGTAAATGTTTGTGAACGGCTCAGATTCGACCCGGTTTATTCGGGAACATGCACCTCAGGTACTTCGGTAAATGGCTGAATTCCAAACGAAGGGTAGACTTCGGTAGGAAAGTAAATGCGCCCCTGCGTAGCCACCATGGCAATGGTTTTAATGGCTTTCAGATCCTCGGTTGGGTCACCGGGAACCAGAAAGAAATCGGCCTGTTTACCCACTTCAATAGAGCCGCGCTCTGTATGCCCGAGGTACTGCGCCATATCGTAGGAGCCACGCCGCAGTGCTTCGGCTGCCGTCATGCCGATTTTTTCAAACAGCTCCAGCTCACGATGCAGGTAAAAAGCGCCGCCCATATCGGTTCCGGGCACCAACAGAATTCCTCGCTCGTGCATTAATGCCAGGGTGTCGAGAATTTTCTGGTAAGCGGCAAGGTAAGCATCATCCTCGGCTTCGTCGGCCACATTCAGCATGGCAGATTTGGCTGAACGCTGTACGCTGATAGGCATGTGATCGATATAATCACGCACCGCAAAGTTGGTAATTCCGTTACGGCCTGTCATGGCGTATTCGTGGATCACCGCGGTGGGGTCGAGGGCGATGTCGTTGTCGGCCATCAGCTTTAATGTGTGCTGCACTTTATCGCTGTTGAGGTCTAAATCAACAAAGCGCTTCATGCCGGTAATTCTGAACAGGGTGCGGGTGTCTTCTTCCGGTCCGAGCACCCAGCCGAGCATAATCTGATTGATATGAGTCAGTTCATCATAACCTGCCTCAATCATCTGGTCGGCGCGATAAAATGCCGGTACGTGGCCTGCTACCCGCATACCGAGTCGGTGGGCTTCTGCAGCCATGTCTTCAACCCAGTTACCATTCATTGAGTTGTAGATTTTAATTTGCCAGTAACCTTTCTCGGCGTAGTTCCTGACCAGTTCCAGTGCTTTTTCCTTACTGTCTGCCAGTTCTCCGGTTGCGGCGCTGAATTCACTTACGCCTTCAATAAAGCCGCTTTTGGTGATGGTAGGGCCAATCAGCACGCCGCGGTCAATCTTATCTATCAGATCTGATAGAACGTCGTCTTCATTACCCATATCACGAATGCCGGTAACCCCGGCCATGACATTCATGATTGCCTGATTGTCGCCCACGTGGCCATGCATGTCGTAAAGACCTGCCACCAGAGTGCCGCCTTCGCCTTCGATAAATACTTCATCAGCGCCGGGGGCAGAACGAACGTCTTCGATAGCGGTAATGGTATCGCCGGTCATGACCACCGATACCGGATCGGTCAGGCTGAGTGATTGCGGATCGAAAATGCGCACATTGTTAATTCGCACCGGTTGTTCATATTCATGAGTTACGTTATTAGCGATGTCTTCATAACGCTTGGTATTAAGCGTTGCCGTAAGTTCGCGCAGGCGGCTGTCTTCATTCTCAAACCCTGCTTTTAACACTGCGTACCGTGGTGATACGCCGCCCACGTATTGCTGTTGATCATCGAGTAATATATAGCTCGGGTTGAGGTCGATACCGCCAACGGCATACAGGGTAACGGCCAGCTCATCGTCTTTACCCTGCAAGGTAAGAGATTCTTTTGGGGTAACGGTTACCTGACCAGCCGGTAAGGCAGGGTAGGGCTCACCGCCGGCATCGAGCACGGTTTTTGCGTAGGTGTAGAGCTCATAAGGGCTGGCATTCTGGGCAATATAAATAGGCTTATTGCTGGCATCAGCTTCACCACTGCCGGCGGCAGAAGTCCAGCTGGCCTGGCCGTCTTTCAATTCATAGGTTTCATTCACCTGATTACCGAAGGTGGTTTTACCGGTGATTTTCCAACTGATTGGCAGGCCCGCTTCAGAGAGTAACAGGGTTTCTTCGCTGCTGGCACCACGGCCGTTATTGCTAAATCCGTAGCTGATATCAATCAGCGTGCCGGATTGACTGATGGTCATATCGCCCACATCGGTACCGCCAAACAGTACATTGTAACTGGCGGTTTCAACCTGTGGTTGCTGGCTCTGTGAAGCCGTTGTGTCTGAGCTTACAGGTGCCTCACCACTGCAGGCAGCTAAACCCGTAAGTGTGAGTAAAACAATCAGTTTTCGCATGTTTCATCCTTATTGTTGTTATCATTCTCAGTATGTCACAAAGCGGCCACTAACCTAAGACTTAAAAGTAGCCATGGTTCGCTCAAGCAGCGCATTGTTGCTTTGTAAATCGGTTGTCAGTGCTTTCAGTTCGTCGGCAATCGACACTTGATGAGTGGCGGCGTCCTGTACCGCAACCACATCTTTGGCAATTTGGTCTGACGTGACTGACTGCTGCTCGGCCGCCGCCGACATCGCATTCGCCTGAAGCTCTACGTTGCCGGCGCTATCGCGCACAGTGCTAGCGGTGCGTTCACCTTTCTCAGTCAGGTTTAGTGAAATGCGGGCGGCTTCTGCGCTCTGGCTTACGCCGTTAATGACTGTGTTGCTTACTTGCGCCAGCGTATCGAGTAACGATGATATTTTATCGGATGATCCACGACTTGCCGTAGCCAGTTGTCTCACTTCGTCGGCCACCACAACAAAGCCTCTGCCATGCTCACCGGCATTAGTCCGCCAATCAGGCCGATACACAGTAGCGTCAGGTTTGCTATCGATAAACGCATAAATCCATTCATAGTCTGCACGTCAGTAAGTTCCTGGACTACACAACTCAGGAGGGCTTGAATAACTGGGCTAATAATAGCGGTAACTGAGGGGAATCCATTGGTTTATTTCCCGTTACTTAGGATAAAAGTATAGTTACAGATTTCGGTTTCGCGAGGATTTGCCTGAGCGATATGAAAAGTGGGCCCAAAGGCCCGTAACAGATTGGCTTTTAAGCATTAAACGGCTTGCTGCCAGTAAAGGTGAATATCGGTCAGTGCGGCGATGTCATCTACATACTGCTCCACCGGTTGTGGCCATTGAAGGCCTTTTACCATGGTCAGGTTACGCAGGAACGGGAAAGTAAGCACATCATCCATGCCCAGGCTTGCAGAGGCCTTCAGCGGTGGCAGTTTGCTGAGCATTTCATTCACCCGGGCAATGTAGTGTTCTGACTGCGACATGGCTTCGGCAAAGGTCATGGCAATCACTTTTTCTTTTTTCGCCTGAAAATAGTCACGGGCCGCTGCGGTTGCAAACTCCGGTTGGTCGATAAGGATATTGCGCGGGAAGAGTAAACCGTTCATATCGCTGCTGTATTTGCTTAGCACAGTGGTAACTTTTTCAGCTTGCTGTGCAGGCTGTAACTGCTTATCTGCCGGAGCCAAAGACAAAATTTTATCAACGATATCCAGGCTTTCGCCCATTGCAGTGCCATCGTCGGGTTGTAATATCGGCACCATTTTTTTGCCAATCAGCTTATGGCAGGTCTCATCGTCGTCGTTAAGCAGCAGTACCTTCTTGTGAGGAACACCGGTATAGTTGGCTACCATATCGGCGCGTACGCAAAACGGGCAGTGTAAATATTGATACAGGGTGAACATTAAGACACTCCTTTTGGCTGAATTTGTTGATAAACTATAACGTATTCACCTTACACACTTTACTTTTCAAAGATAATAAGTTATCCATTTCATGACCTTAACGCCCGATACCCTTATGGCCTTTGTGGTAGCAACGCTGATCATCAGTTTGTCGCCCGGCCCCTCCAATCTGTACATTATGGCTTGCACGTTGGGTTCAGGAAGGACCGGCGGTACCGCTGCAGCACTGGGCATGGCAGTAGGGTCTTCCAGTTATGCCATTGCCACGGCTTTTGGACTGGCGGCCGTTATAGCTTATGTCCCTGTGGTATTTACGGTGATAAAGGTGCTGGGGGCGCTGTATCTGATATATCTGGGTGTTAACGCGTTACGTTTTGCCGCGGCACCCCATCTGCGCAAGCCGGTTCAGGCATCGACCCGGCGGATTGTGTCCAGAAGCTTGCTGGTAGAACTGAGTAACCCTAAAACCGCGCTGTTTTTTATTGCCTTTCTACCGCAGTTTACCCATGCAACCGGCGATGTTTTGATTATGGATTTGCTGGTCCTGGGGCTGTTGTTCAGTGTGATTGCACTCTGTTGTGATTTGCTGGTGGTGCAGCTGTCGCATCAATTGGGGCGCTGGATGGCCAAAAATCCGCGCATTGCGGTGCGTCAGGAACAACTGGTCGGGCTGATTTTTCTTGGCTTAGGCGCCACCCTGCTGCTGGACTTTGGCCAGACAGCAACGGTTTAGTCAGCCGGCCACCCTTAACTGCCTTCTACCTCATCGAACAGCGCTGCAATTTGCTTGGTTACCTTATGGCTGGGCATTAAAAATGGTAGCGGTGTTCGATGGGAGTGGGATTCTTTCACTTTCACCGAACTACTCAGGCGGGTTTCAAATAAGGGCAGACCTTTTTCCTGTAACTCACCAATCAGCGCCGCAGGCAGCTTGGCCTGAGCGTTATACTGATTGATCACCACGCCAGACAGTGCCAGCGACTGGTTGTGATCTTCTTTGATTTCCATGACATTTTCCAGCAAGCGTTCAATGGCCTGGGCAGAAAAATGATCGCAATCAAAGGGTACCAGAAACTCATCGGCAGCAATCAGGGCCGCTTTGGAGTAAAAGTTAAAATTGGGTGGGGTATCAATATAAATGCGTTCAAATTCTTCGCTTAGCGCTTCGAGGGTCTCACGCAACTTAAACATTTTGTAGCGTGATTCCAGTTCTCGCTCGATAGTGGCGAGGGTTGGGTCTGCGGGTAAGACATAAAGGTTTTCGAAAGCCGTTTCCTGCACAAATGCCGTAGGCGGTTGGGGTTTGGAAAACCAGCCGACAATTTGCTTAAACATGTCGGCCACGGTAAGGGTGTCTTCACTAATATCAATGCCTGCATAGTGGGTGCTGTTACCCTGTGCATCTAAGTCGACCAACAGGGTTTTATAGCCTCTTAAGGCACTTTCTGCGGCGAGATTGGTGCTGATGGTTGATTTGCCAACACCGCCCTTTTGATTGAATACCACCCGTTTCATGTGACTCCCTTTATTTCCTCGTCGGTCGATGAGATGAGGACTTGCTGTATAAATAATCGACGCTTTCAGCATAAGTTATCCCTGCCGAAAAGTAACGGATTAAAGTGTTTGAAAAATGTTAAATATATGTGAGGTGGGCTAAACTTATATAAGCCATTTTAATGGAGCGGCCTGCCTATGAAAGTTTATGCATTGGTTGTCGTACTCAGCAGCTTCATCTTGCTTGGCGGATGCGCCAGTACCGAGCCCGATACAGGTAATTATTTACACCCGGTTTATACCGACGCATTTCCCGCTGCCAGATCAGTAAACATTGAGTCGCCAGCCCAAATCCTCACGCTGCCAGAAGAGGCCAAACGGTTTTTAACGAAAATTAAGGTGACGGCGGAGCAAAAGCAAACCACGCCTTTAGACGAGTTGGTAAACAGCCTGTTTGCCGAGCAACAGCTTGGTTTAAGTTACTTCAGCGATGCCAATTCAACCGTTGCAGACACCTTTAAAAACCGCCAGGCCAATTGCCTGTCGCTAACTCTGATGACCTATGCGCTGGCCAAGGGATTGGGGCTGGATGCCAGCTTACAGGACGTGTTTATTCCCGAGTACTGGTCGCGCAGGCAAGGCTTTAGCCTGCTCAATGGCCACGTAAATGTGCTACTCACCGACAAGCGGGATCTGTTCGCTACGCCAATACTGGTGGACTTTGACGCCCGCATGCAGGGCCAGCAATTTAAATCAGAAACCATGTCAGTAAACCGTGCGCTGTCGATGTTTTACAACAACAAGGGGGCTAATGCGCTGGTATACGGCAATTTCCCGGTGGCATTTCGATATCTCAGTGCGGCCCTTAAACAGGACGATCAGTTTACCGCTGCGTGGATCAACCTAGGGGTGCTGTACCGCTTTACCGAGAATTATCGCTACGCCGAAGAGGCCTATCAGAAAGTACTTCAGCTTGATACCCGAAATCTGACGGCCAGAGAAAATCTGGCGATTTTGTATCGCCTGACCGGCCGTGATTCCAAAGCCAATGAGCTGGCCAAAGAGGTACATAAACTGAGGGTAGCGAATCCTTATTACCATCTGATCCGCGGCGATGAAGCCTTTGAAGAGGGCGATTTCAACCTTGCTCATAATTATTACCGCCGGGCCTACCGGTTAGACAGAACGAATCACTTGATCCTATTTGCTCTGGGCAAAACAGCGCTGGCAACGGGTGAAACTGATGATGCACAAACTTTTCTGGAGCGCGCCATTAAGCGTGCGGAGTTGCCGGCTGATCGACAACGCTATGCCGCTAAGCTGGCCGTACTAAGTCATTATTATGAGGAACAGCTGTAATGAAGTTATCCCTGTTAATCGCAGTCCTGGGGATAGGATGCTGTGCACTGGCAAGCGCCAGCGAGCCGGTATGGATGCAGGATGTTAATGTGCTGGCCGACGATATGATGGAAGGTCGTGAAGTGGGTAGCAAAGGCTCAAAGCGTAGCCGCGAATACCTGATGGAGCGCTATGCCGAAATTGGCATAGAACCACTGCCGGCACTTAACGACTATAGTCAGCCATTTTCAGCCATCCGCAAGAATAAGCCACTGGCCGGCACCAATGTGGTTGGTCAGCTCAAAGGCGCTCTGGACCGGTATATTGTGGTAAGTGCTCACTATGACCATATAGGACGTAAGGGAAGGCGTATATTTAACGGAGCAGATGATAATGCCAGTGGCGTGGCGGCTATGTTGTATCTTGCCGCGCAAAGTCAGCAAAGCGGGCGGCAGTGTCACCAGGTGTTTTTAGCGTCGGATGCCGAAGAACATGGCTTACTTGGCGCCAGGGCCTTTGTGTCGTCCGACGTAGTGGCGGCCAAGTCTATTTTTGTAAATCTCAACCTTGATATGCTCTCGCAACCTGGTGGTCGTAAAGAGGTACTGGTGAGTGGTAATCTCAGCCATCCGGCGTTTAATTGCATAATCGAAGATATCGAACTGGCCAGCAACATGCCCATGATTGCTACCGATGAAAAACGTCGGGTCGGCCGCTACCCGAGTCTGGCCGATCGCCGAAAGGTGAGCGACCACGCCGCCTTTGCCGAACAGGGGATCCCGTTTTTGTTTCTGGGTGTGGGCAGGCATAACTACTATCACACGCCAAGGGATACCGCTTCCCGGGTAAATCAATCGTTCTATGGCGAAACGGTCAGAATTGCCTGGCAATACCTGCAAAAGCTGGATGCTTTGTGTGCTAAAGCTGACGGGCAGCCATAAAAAAGCGGAGCTATTGCTCCGCTGGATATTCGTTTCAAAGCCTTAGATTACGCCAAGTTCACGCAGGCGTTCCTGTAAATACGCCTCGGCAGTATAGCGGTCAGACAGTTTAACGTCCGGACGCGGGTGCAGGAATAACGGCAGGGAAATACGTGACTTAGTCATATCCGCACCATCGGGGTTAATGACCCGGTGAATGGTAGACGGGTAATAACCGCCACTGGCTTCCTGCAGCATGTCGCCAATATTCACAATCAGCGTACCGAAATCGCAGGGAACATCCATCCAGGAGCCGTCTTTACGCTGTACCTGCAGGCCCGGCTCGTTAGCTGCCGGTAAAACGGTTAGCAGGTTAATATCGCCGTGGGCTGCTGCCCGGATAGCATCCGGCTCTTCATTGCCGTCCAGTGGCGGGTAGTGCAGCACGCGTAGCAGGGTTTGCTCACTGCCATCAATCATTTGTGACAACGGCTCGTTAAAGTTGGCCTTAACGTCATCCGGAGCGTTGTCTTCTACCCAACTGAGTAATTCAGCTGCCAGGCTGGTGGTTTTGGCGTAATAGTCTGCCAACTGCTGCTTCAACTCCGGCGGGCACATACCCCACGGGTAATAGTGGAAATATTCCTTAATGTCTTTTTTCTTAAAGCCTTTGGCAACTTCGGATACCGACTTGGAAAAATAACCGTCCTGAGTGCCTTTATTGTAGGTGTAATCGAACTTTTCTTCGCTGTCGAAAAACGCCTGCCAGGTTGTGTAGATATCTTCTACCAGCTGTTTCTGAATAGGGTGATTTTTTAACACGCCAAAACCGGTTTCATGCAGCGATTTTGCGAATAACTCGGCAGCGTTGTCTGCCTGGTAATCTACGGCAACTAAGTTCATTAGGGTTTCCTGTCGTTCTGATTTTACAAATTATAATGTGGCTTTAAGGCACTGCAAATGCCGGCGGCTTGATACATATCAAGCCGGATTGATTACGGCCGAAAGTTTAGCCCAGTGTCAGGTAAAAACCGGCAAGGGCTGCGCTCATCAGGTTTGATAAAGTGGCAGCAAAAACCGCTTTAAGACCCAACTGAGCGATTTCTTTACGCCGGGTGGGGGCCATGGCGCCAATACCACCCATCAGAATAGCAATGGATGAGAGGTTGGCAAAACCACACAAGGCAAACGTAATAATCGCCTGACTGATTGGAGACAGCTCTGGCTGCGCGGCAATAAAGTCAAGGTAGGCAATAAATTCGTTAACCACTATCTTCTGACCAATAAAGCTACCGGCAATCTGCGCTTCAGACCACGGCACGCCTAGCGTCCAGGCTAAAGGTTGCAACAGGAAGCCGAGAATTTCCTGAATGGTGAGGTTCTCAAACCCAACCAGACCGCCAGCCCAGCCAATAATACCGTTAAGCATTGCTATCAGAGCCACAAAAGCCAACAACATTGCGCCTACATTCAGCGCCAACTGTAAACCGGAAGCCGCGCCACTGGCGGCGGCGTCGAACACGTTTGCATAGTGGGTTTTCTCTTCCTCGGTTTTTTCCAGCTCGTTGCGCGGCTCTGAGGTTTCCGGCTGCATAATTTTAGCCATTAGCAGGCCACCCGGTGCGGCCATAAAGCTGGCGGCCAGCAGGTACTTAAGCTCGACACCCATGCCGGCATAGCCAGCCATTACCGAGCCGGCGATGGAAGCGAGCCCGCCGACCATAATGGCAAACAGTTCAGAGCGGGTCATGTTGGGGATAAATGGCCGAACAACCAGCGGCGCTTCGGTTTGACCGACGAAAATGTTGGCCGCTGCCGACATCGACTCAGGGCGACTCGTTTTTAGGGCTTTTTGTAGCAGACCACCGATCAGGCGAATAATAACGTTCATCACTTTAAGGTGATACAGTACGGCAATCAGGGAAGAGAAAAAGATGATAACGGGTAATACATTGAAGGCGAAAATGAAGCCGAGTGACTTGTCGCCAATCGGACCAAACACAAAATCGATACCGGCCTGACTATAGTCGATAATGTTTTGCACAAACTCGGTGGTTTTCAGTAACAGCTGAATACCGGGTTCAAAATACAGGATAAACGCGCCCACGGCTGCCTGAATGGCGAAAGCGCCACCCACGGTGCGCCAGTTTATGGAACGTCGATTACCTGATAAAGCGAATGCAATACATAACAGCAGGGCGACGCCCAGTAAACTTATCATGGGGTAATCCTTTACTTAATAGCTTGTTGTATGTGTGATTTTATTACGTCCAGCGCAATTTGGTTTTTGCCACCCTGGGTTACCACTACGTCGGCGGTAAAACGACTGGGTTCAATAAACTGGTGGTACATGGGTTTTACGGTTTTTTCGTACTGCTTGGCCACTGAATCCATGGTCCGCCCGCGCTCTTTAACATCCCGCATCATGCGGCGCATCAGGCAGATATCCAGCGGCGTGTCGATGAAGATTTTTACATCGTATAAAGGCAGTAACTCTACTCTGGCAAGCAGCATAATTCCTTCGAGGATCACTACCGGAGCAGGCTGCAACCGCTCGGTTTTAGGTAACCGGGTATGGGTTTTAAAGCAGTAATGCGGGTAGTCAATGGGCTCACCATTACGCAAGGCACCGAGGTGGGCTTTTAATAATTCGTGCTCAAAGGCATTGGGATGGTCGTAGTTGTTTTTTTCCCGCGCTTCCATGGGCAAATGGTCCTGGGCACGGTAATAGTGGTCCTCGCGGAGGATTTGTACCGGCCGACCTTGCTCGGAAAAAGCATTAATCAGGTTCTCAGTGAACAACGACTTACCGGAGCCAGAAGCACCGGAAATAGCAATAATCAGGGGTGTTTGCATAGTGGGAAAAACGTATTTTTAGTTATAGCAAAGATACGCAAATGCACCGTGCGAATCAATCCCACAGTATAGGCTTTAAATCAGATAGCGCCGTTCGGGGGTGTTTTGACATCCCGGCAAATGGTGTGTCTTTGCATTATAATGCTGACCGTCTGTTCAGGTTACCATTGTTTACCCGGCTTGCAAACTGTCTGTCATCGGGGGGCATACCAATGCTGTACAGGCCTGATTACAAATCGCTATTCGCCAATAATGTCGATGTCGCTGGCATGCAGCACCGGCAGGGCATAGGAGTGTTGCTTGGAACGTGAGCCTTCTCCCTGTGCGCGCGGCGGATAGTATCGTGTTTTCTCTTCACTGAAACCGGCAAATACTTCATCGAGAGCGGCCCGGATCTCACTCAGGGTTTTGTCCAGGTTAGCATTAAAATCAGGCCGTTTACGCTTGGTATGGCCTAATTCCATCAAGCGGGTAAACACTTTACTGGCAAGGTTGGTCAGCTCTGGTGGGATATCCTTGTGGTGAAGTAATACCGCGTTGGGATTTTCGATACAGTAGTGCAGCAAAGCTGTGTAGAAGCACAACGGTTTATTTTGCAGCTGTACGGTGACATCATTTACGCCATTGCCGAGGGTTTTCTCGTTGAGGTTAACGGTCAGCTTAGGCGTAAGTTTTACTATCGGAACCGGTTGCGCCAGGGCTGCAGCTTTTACTGCGCGGCGTTGGCTGGTTCGTACCTTAACAAATGTCGGCGATACTAACAGGGCTGCCAGCAGCGCTAACGGGCTGAAAGACAGGTAGCGATAAAGCGGCTTGGTGGCCAGCTGAACATTGACGGTTTGTTCGGAGTTTTCCAGTACCAGTTGGGTTAAACGTGCATTTTCAGGCTGCCCCGCGGCATTGGCAGTAACCGACTGCAGAGACAGCAACCATACGCCGGTTTGCTGGTCGCTGAGAATGGTATTAATCCGGTTAAGATAAGCTTTAAGCGTATCCTGATTAGGCGGCGTTCTTAATGTTTGGTTTCCCACGTCCAGAAATTGCAGATCCAGGCTTATGCGTGCCTTTATCTTATCCACTGCCTCATGCTCGGCATATAACCGGGCTCCGGCTTGACCCAGCAGAGCACCGAGCTGGAAGATAACAAACAGCAAGAGGGTGACGAGGCTGCCCTTTAGCCAGTCGTTGGGTGTAATATCATAGGTTTTCATTTGAATTACACTCATTAATTAACACCACGTCACGATAATACTTACGCGGGTGGTTATTGGATATCTCAGTGATAACCTGCTGAATAGCACAGCGCAAATCCGTGTTGTTATCCTGCATCTTTAAATACCAGCGCATGCCGGGCACACTGTTTTCCAGTGAGGTAATGTAATTACGCGATAACATCTGCTCATCAGCTTTACCCCAGTAGCTGGAGATAATATCCACCTCTCCGGCCATCAGTGCGCGGCGTAGTTCCTGATGCGAATTGTAGTAATAAAGCTTGATGTTGGAATCGTTCAAGCCCAAACGCTGCAATACCGTTTTGGGTACAATATGCCCTGAACGACTGCTTGGGTAATCGAGTATACCGATGCGTTTGCCCAGCAGATACTCCTTAGTGAGCACCGGTTTTTCACGCAGGGCAATAAAATATGCGCTGTAATCGGGGTGAGCTGCTATGCTGTTGTAGTGATAGATGCGGTCGGCGCCAAAGGCGTCTACCACGTTACTCTTTACCAGAGTGAGCTCCGGAACGCCGTGATTAACAAACCGGAAGGTATCAAAATCGTTGCGACCAATAATCACCTGCACATCGCCAAACTGACGTTGTACTACATTATTATTACACAGTAACGGCAGTGCTTTTTCGGCGATGGATTGCTCAGTAAGGTATACGTTAAAGACCTTGCTGTTTTGCGACAACGGGGTATCGCACTTCAATTTGCTGGTTGTTTGCGGTGAAATGTCACTTATTTTTTGTGAATTTTGCACGAAACCCAGCATGCTGCTAAAAATAAAAATAGCAGCAACAATCAGCCATCGTGTTGTTGAATTCAGTCGTAAACGGTGCAAAGTGTTTTAGAGTTAGGTTTACTTGTTTGACCAATTTGAACAGTTAAACTTATTTAATGCAATAAGTAAGTTTATTTTGATTATGTAACTTGCTGAAATATAAGTTTATTCATTAAGTAACTTTGAATTTGCTTAAACGCTGTTTATTCATTGTGGTTATGCGAAGAATATAGCTGGGCTTGTGAGCAGGGCCGGGAGTTCTAATAATTTAGGTAAATATCTGACCGTTCGTTCAGGAAAACATAAAAATAATAAGCGTTGTCAACTTTTTAAAGTAGTTCAACCAGAACGAATTTGTCATATTGCTGAAACAATAATAATGAACAATCTCGGCCCGATTTACGCTGTTTCAGAAAAACGGAACTGTCACCAATAACGGCTATGGTGACCGAACATAAAAATTGCCTTTACTGCCGGAAGCAACAGGTTACTGTTCTATCTCTTGTTAACGGGGGTAATACAAACGCCTTATGAAAATAAATGGGAAACACACTAATGATGACAAAATCGAAGCTTAATCGCGTAGCGATTGCGGTAGCGATGTCTGTTGGTCTGTCTACTGCCGCTATGGCACAGCAGACATCTTCAGAAATCACTGGTCGCGTAGTTGGTCCACAGGGCGCACCTGCAGCGGGTACAGTAATTACTGTTAAGCACGTTCCAACCGGAAGCATTAAAACAGTTACTGCTAACGCTAACGGTCAGTTCAACCTGTCGGGTCTGCGTGTTGGTGGTCCATACGAAATCGTAATGGATTCTGACACTTTCGAAGATGCTACTATTTCAGATGTTTACCTGTCACTGGACAGCGGTTTAAACCTGAATAACTTTGCACTGTCTGCACAAGCTGACGTTGAGCGCATCGAAGTAACTGCTTCACAAATTGCTTCTATTGCATTCGGTCAGAAAGGTCCTTCTTCAAACTTCAGTCTTGAAGATTTGCAAAACGCGCCTGCTATCAACCGTGATATTAAAGACCTGGTTCGTGCCGACCCTCGTGTTTATATCGACGAAACTTTCTCAGACGGCATTCAGTGTGCCGGTGCATCACCTCGTTTCAACAGCTTAACGCTGGACGGTATGCGTCTGAACGATAACTTCGGTCTTAATTCAAACGGTTACCCCACTGAAAGCATCCCGTTCTCATATGATGCAATCGAGCAGGTTGCTGTTGAATTAGCGCCTTTCGACGTAGAGTACGGCGGTTTTACAGCTTGTAACATCAACGCCGTAACCAAGTCTGGTACTAATGAAGTTCACGGTTCTGCTTTCTACGATTTCACTTCTGACTCGTTTAAAGGCGATTCAATCGAAGGTAACGATATCGACAACGGTAACTACACTGAAAAACGTTATGGTTTCACTGTAGGTCTGCCGCTGATTAGCGACAAGCTGTTCTTATTCGGTGCATACGAGAAGAAAGAAGGTGTACGTCTGCATGAGTATGCTGGTCTGTCTCGCGCAAGTGCCGAAGAAATTGCTGAAATTACCGAAATCTCTCAAACGATTTACGGTTACGATCCAGGTGGCTTTAAAGGTTCTTCTCCTGTTGAAGACGAGAAATTACTAATCAAATTAGATTGGAACATTAACGAAGATCACCGTGCAGCGTTCACGTATAACTGGAACGATGGTTTTAATATCTCTGAATCTGATACCGGTACATCACGTCTGTCTTTCGACGGTCACTTCTTTGAGCGCGGTGCAGAAATCGAGACTATCACAGCCTCTGTTTACTCTGACTGGACTTCAGACTTCTCTACTGAACTGCGTATTGGTAAGACGAAACTGGATAACCGTCAGATCTCTGTAGATGCGGGAACTGGTTTTAGCGAAATGCAGATTAACCTGGGTGACACTGTTGTTTACCTTGGTCCGGATGATTCTCGTCAATCAAATGACCTGAACTGGGATAACACAACTTTTAAACTGGCAGGTACTTATCTGTTAGGCGATCACACCATCACCGGTGGTATCGAATATGAAGACTTAGATGTGTTCAACCTGTTCGTGCAGCAGTCACGTGGTGAGTATCGCTTTAACTCAATAGATGATTTCCGCAACGGTCTGGCAGGTCGCATTTTCTATAATAATGCTGCTGGTACCAACGATCCGAACGACATTGCAGCAAGCTTTAGCTTTGCCACTACCACATTCTATTTACAGGACGACTGGTATGTGAATGACGACCTGACTTTACTGTTTGGTTTACGTTATGACAGATGGTCTTCTGATGATCGTCCTCGTTACAATGAAGCGTTTGAAACCGAATATGCTGACTACAACAATGATCAAGGTCTGACTAACACCGGTAACTTAGACGGTATCGACCTGTGGCAGCCACGTGTTGGCTTCAACTATGTACTGACTGACGACATGGAATTACACGGTGGTTTCGGACTGTACTCTGGCGGTAACCCGAACGTTTGGGTATCTAACGCTTACTCTAATGATGGTGTTATTCAGGTAGCGACGACTGTAGCTCCTTGGCAGCAAGATGTTGACTTTGGTGGTCTGCCAGTAGATCTGTTCAATACGCCGTTAGTGAACAACGCTGCACCAGGTTACGGTATTCCACAAGCTCTGTATGATTTTGTAGAAGATGCTCCAACAAATGGCTCAGCTAACAACGTTGTTGCTGTTGATCCTAACTTTGAAGTACCTACTGAGTGGAAATATGCTTTAGGTTTAACTTACCTGGCACCTGGCGACTACCTGGTACAAGCTGACATTCTTTACACTGATAAGAAAGATGCAGCGACCTACATCGAGCCTTCACGTGAAATCACTGGATATGGCCCGGATGGTCGTCCACGTTATGACGGCTCTAACAGTACTTTCCTGTTAACCAACGTTGATGGTGATTCAGGCGATGCGACTACATTGTCACTGGCAGTGTCTAAAGAATACGACTTCGGTTTAGACGTAAGCGTAGCTTATGCGTATAACGATTCTACTGACGTTAACCCAATGACCAGCTCAGTTGCTTACTCTAACTTTGTTAACTTTGCGACCAGCGATCCAAATAATCCTGGTACAGCAACTTCGAACTATAACATTCCGCATCGTTTCACCCTGCGCGTAGGTTACAAGCATGAGTTTATCGATGGCTACGCAACCCGTTTCAACGTGTTTGCCTCCGCCAACGAAGGCCGTGGTATGAGCTACACCTTTGGTGATGTGCCGCGTTTGGATGACAACGGTGAAATCGAATACGTAGATGTGCTGGACCAATTCTACGGTGATGATAACACCGGTGGTGGTCGCCAACTGCTTTATGTACCTGCTGTAGACGATCCAAACGTTGTTTACGGTCCTGATTTTGATCTGGATGCGTTCAATGCATTCATCTCATCTGAAGGCCTGGGCCGCGGAAAGATTGCGTCACGTAACGGTACTAACGGCGACTGGTGGACTAAAGTTGACGTTCGCATCAGCCAGGAACTGCCTGCGTTTGCAGAAGGTCACCGTGCATCAGCATTCTTCGTTATCGAAAACCTGGGTAACCTGTTAAACGATGACTGGGGTGTACTGAAACAAGGTAACTTCGTATCTGAATCTGTTGTTGGTGCTAGCATCAACGACGACGGTCAGTATGTTTATGAAGAGTTCTTCGGCGCTGACCAGCGCGATAACTATTCAATTGGCGCGTCACTGTGGGAAGTTCGTGTAGGCGTAAGCTACCGCTTCTAAGCAGCTACTGCTAATCATAAAAAACCCCGCTAATGCGGGGTTTTTTGTTTTAAGCGCCGTAATAAACAGGAGCGATAGCAGCAGGGTGACGCCTTATACTCTTTATACGTTATCGAATAGATCTTCCACGCGCTGGCGCAGATTTTCGATTTTGGTTACATCGGCCGGTGCAATAAAAATAGTGTCATCGCCGGCAATGGTGCCAAGTACGCCATCCTTTTTACTCAGCGAGTCCAGTAAACGGGCAATCAGCTGCGCAGCCCCGGGGCTGGTGCGAATGATCACCATCACATTATTATGCTCAATATCCAGCACCAGTTGCTTGAGCGGGCTTTTAGCCGTAGGCATACCCAGTTCCGGCGGCAGGCAGTAAACCATATCACCGCGGGCATTACGGGTGCGAACCGCGCCAAACTTACTCAGCATACGTGATATTTTACTCTGACTTATATTGTTGAAGCCCTGATTTTTCAGCCCTTCAACAATTTCTCCCTGGGAGCCGTAACTTTCAGCTTTAAGAATGTCTTTGAATGCCCGGATGAGCTCTTCCTGCTTCTGATTTGCCATTTAGTTCCTGACGTTTATTAATAATTTTATGATTTTGACCGCGCCGGTTATGTATTAATCGCTAATCGATTCGGCTAACCTGCCGGCTTGGTGTATACTCTATTCCGCGAAAGGTTCAGGGCCGGGATAGCTCCCATACCCTAACGGTTTTAAAAACCAGTTATTGTGCCCTAATTTGCATGAAAAAGCAACATTAATGCATAACTATGCACTTATATTGAATATAACCCGATAAATCGCCCATTCACCTGTCATACGACTAATAGGTGATTGAGTTTAAGGCTGACATCCTTTAAGGTGTTCGGCCGTTATTAAACGTGATTCTTTCCATGAGGAGAAATGGTATGAAAGTAGCCGTGTTAGGTGCTGCCGGTGGTATTGGTCAGGCGCTGTCACTGTTGTTAAAAACACAACTGCCAGCAGGTTCTGAGTTAGCTTTGTATGATGTTGCACCAGTTGTTCCTGGTGTAGCGGTAGATTTAAGCCACATCCCCACTGCAGTTAAAGTTACCGGTCACGGTAAAGACGACCTGGCAGAAGCTTTAACGGGTTGTGACGTAGTATTAATTCCAGCAGGTGTACCTCGTAAGCCTGGTATGGATCGTTCAGACCTGTTCAATATCAACGCGGGTATCGTTAAAGCACTGGTTGAAGGCATTGCTGATAACTGTCCTTCTGCTTGTACCTGTATCATCACTAACCCGGTAAACACCACGGTTGCTATCGCTGCTGAAACACTGAAAGCAAAAGGCGTTTACGACAAGAACAAACTGTTCGGTGTAACGACTCTGGACGTAATCCGTGCAGAAACTTTTGTTGCTGAACTGAAAGATCTTGATCCGGCTAATACGCACGTACCGGTTATCGGCGGTCACTCAGGCACAACTATTCTGCCTCTGCTGTCTCAGGTTGAAGGCGTAGACTTCTCTGACGACGAAGTAGCTTCTCTGACTACCCGTATCCAGAATGCGGGTACTGAAGTAGTTGAAGCTAAAGCTGGCGGCGGTTCTGCTACACTGTCTATGGGTCAGGCGGCAGCACGCTTCTGTCTGTCTCTGGTTGCAGCTATGCAAGGCGACAACGTTGTTGAGTACACCTATGTACAGACTGATGACAGCGACGACGCTGCGTTCTTCTCGCACCCGGTACGTTTAGGTCCAAACGGTGTTGAAGAAATTCTGTCTTACGGCGAACTGAGTGCTTTCGAACAGAAAGCTAAAGAGGATATGCTGGAAGGCCTGCGTGGCGACATCAAACTGGGTGTTGATTTCGTAAACGGTTAATTCCGTTACCCTATACCTGACAAAAACCGGCCGAATGGCCGGTTTTTTGTTTGCCCAGCGAAGCTGGCAAACCCGTCAGGTTGAAAGAAACCTGAATCACCCTGACTGAGGGGAAGATAATCCGAATGGCAAGGGCGTTG
>MDTF01009218.1_pt1 | contig 45437 bp, 41 predicted proteins | sample 811191 | NCBI WGS metagenome assembly MDTF01 (sample SAMN05326649, study PRJNA326480) | marine metagenome | isolation source: seawater | place: Southern Ocean | collected 2011 | reverse complement strand
TTGAATTATTAGAAAAAGTTCAAGTAGATTTGAAGGATGGAATTGAAACGTCAGCAATATTCAAAATTTAACTATTTTTTGCAAAAAATAATATTTTTAGTTATGTTAGAGTGGGTATTGGAATTAGTTAAAAAAAAATAATCAAATGTATAGTATTTCAATTCCGTCCTAGATACTTTAGATGGGTAATGTTTATTTCTTATATTGTTTACAAGATCATCCCTTTCATATTTTCTTTTAAGGAAAGAAATAACAGGTTTATTAAACCATTCACATCCTCTATGTGTCTTGACTTCTCATTTGTTTAGCTTCTTACTGATTCTTCTATATCCTAACCATTCATCTTTCATCAATAGGATCAAAGAATAAATCATGCATTGCCTTTTACTATATCCTTTATCGTATATTAAGGAATTGGATAAAATTGAATAGAAAATTCAAGGTGTGGAACGGTACTGATAAAAAGGTTCCATACAAATGCAGTCGGTCGCTCTAGAGTGATTTTGCGTTGTACCGTGTTGAGGCATGATTGGATAATTAATCTATGATATTTTTTCTTTACAAAAAAATATCCTTTAGTCTTTTATGGAATATATTTTGTTATAAGTTTGTTAGTGCTAAGTTTTTGAAAACTAAAGTTCTAGGGTTTGCTTTATCAACTTGAGAATAAATGGTTGGAATATTGATTGTACATTCAAAATTAAAGGTTTTCATTATTGAAATCCAATCCCTGTGCTTATAACCTTGAAGGTCTAAATCGTTATCTAACTGAAAATCATCAATTAATATTAATTTCGCATAATTTGTTAAAATACTAAATTGATTATTTATTTCACTTTCAGTTAAACAATATAAAACCCTATCAAAAACAATCAGGTCAAAATTAGTTACACTATTTGCATTTAAAAAAGTATTAATACTCTTTTCATTAGTAAATGGATTAAAAGAGTAGGTTTTTTTTGATAAATCTAATTTTTCAAATTTATTTTTACAGACCTCTAATGCCTTTGAACTAATATCAATACCATAACAAAGTGTATTGGAATTATTCTTCTTTAAATCATATAAATAATTACCTGTTGCACAACCAAAATCTAAAACACTAGAAATTTTATTACTTGAGGCAAAGTCTAAAAGATAGATATAAGTAAGTTTTTTATCATATGAGTCTATCCATTCTGGTTGAATATATTGTCTTATTTTCCAGAAAAAACTACTAGAAATAATCATTCTTTTTAAATTCATTATTAAGTTATTTAGCATAGATTTGTATTAAAGGTTGTAAGAGTTTATATTGATAATATATCTATAAAAAACTAACTAATAGTATGCTCCAAGTATAGAATTTTTTCATATTCTGGGGTAACTCTAAATTTGTTTTTGGCTAGATGAGGAAATACTATAACTAAATGAACCTAGCCTTGACTCTTTCGCTGTGTCATCTAATTCTTTCATAGAGAAAAAAATTCTAAATAATGAGCTTGGTTTAGATATCACATACTTCATCATTGGCATTACAGCACATTCAGATGGATCCCATTGAATATAAATATTTTTCTGCATGCTAGTGAGACAAATTTGTCCATTAGTAGCCCCTATTCCACTAGATGAGGAGACAATTGTTGATGATGGTAATGTATGATCTATCTCTTCATCCAAAATAAAACTATCTTCTTCGCCCCCTCCATTTGAGGTCAATATAACTACATCTTTATCAAATTTATTTAGCATAGTTATATTTCCTAGCCTTACACTACCAATTACATTATCCCAATTTTCAAAATTATAAGCCAATGATATATTTTCATTGCTAGCAGAAATTTTTATAGTTTTGTTGATACTACCTAACTCAGTTACAATTTCAGCACAAATTTCAATATCCCCATTCTTACTTAATGAAAAAAATGGAGTAACTCTTTCAAGATCGGTAATGCGTCTTCTTTCAAGAGGTAATTCAATCACAACACCACCAGTATAAAAGTCAAAACCTAATAAAATACTTGAAAAATACCCATGAGGCAAATTGCCAATAACTGGCTTGGCCCCGTGAGAAGCAAAAGCAAGACTATGTATAGTCATACCTCTTCTCAAGTTTAAAGTTATATTAATATTTGCAGTTGAAATATTCAGAAAAATTTTATCTCTATCTAATGATATTTGTGCATCTCCATAACTCCCAATGACACTTAACAAAGAATCATTTTTTTTAAATAATTTCTGACTTACTCCAAAATAACTATCGATATTATGTTTATTTAATACTGCAGTTAATTTTTCTTTTACCTTAATCCATTTTTTTTGAGTAATATGTGTCCTCGAGTCACTAGCCCAAAGCTCACAAAGCTCTCGCCAATCCTCTGGATTATTATTATATTGAATTAAATATTTACTAATACGGTGACACATTGTATTTAGCCATAAATCATCTCGGCCTGTTACCGCCCATCTAGCAATATTATATTTTGCTTGTTTTTTTACAGGAATTGGATGTGCTAGAGATGTTAGCGATGCAATATTCGGACTTGTAGTTTGATCATTAAGCTTTAAAGCTTCTGATGGTGAAATCCATTCTATTTTTAAATCAGTAGACAATGAAACTAATAGATTATTAATTCTTTGCCACTCGCCTTCAGGATGCGTTGGTCGCTCTTCACTAAATCGACCTGGACGATAATCAAAAACTTCAGCATCATTGCCATATATTGGAAATATAGTCTCGCCACCACCAATACGTTTTTTAACATAATTTAAATAATCATCAATTAACATATCACCATGGGCATAATGCTGAACTTTTTGAAATAGCATTGAATCAGACCACAACACTGGCAATATTGAGCCTTGGGTCCCTTTAGCATGAGAGGGTACTTCATTCATTGATAAATTTTCAAGTTTCATTGCAAGGCGAATATTGTCTCTATCCATAATAAATCCCTTATAGCCGAATTTATCATATAAATCTACAAGGCTATTTGAATACGCCATTTCATTCACTAAGACAATTTGAGGCTTGCAATCTAGAATTTTTTTATATGATTCTAACCCAAATTTTTGGTTCCATTCGTTGACTTTGTATGGTACGACTGGCCCTATTATTTGACTATAACCACTTCCAATTAATTCACACTGCTGATTTCTGATTAATTCTTTAAAGCGTTTAACCCAATTAATATCAATACGATTAATTTGCTCCAAGGTCCACCCTGTCAACTCAACTCCTACAGGGATAGAAGTCTTTTCAATCAAATCTAGCAAAGGGTGATAGCACTTAGTTATTACATTTGGCCAATCTTCTTCCTCAATAGAAGAAAAACCTAGATTAAGATGAAAAAATAAATATCCTTTTGATGTCATAGCACTCCAATAAGTGAATAGATTTCTTTCGACAAATTTTTAACTCCATTAATAGACATCTTCTGCAATGCATTCAAAGAATATTCCTTTGCAAGCTTATCATTTTTCATCAAATTAACAATTCCATTAATAGCAAGCTCAGTATCATTCGCAACCAAAGCAACATTTTCTTTCGATAAAGCATCCAATTCAGCATTGTCTTTATTTCCATAAGGGGAAAAAACAACTGAAGGAATACCATATTGCAATACTTCAAAAAACGTTACACCAAATAATGTCATTACATAATCACTTTGAATAATTAACTCATCAAGGCGTTCTGGAGAGTTGTGAACAACCCAATTTAGTCGACAATTTTTTGGCAAGCTCGGTGCGTCAGAAAAAGGCCCTCTAACCCAATGCAATTCGACTTCCTCTTTTAATAATTTATCTAGCTGTGCAGGAAGGGTTTTTCCTAACTTTAAAATATCACTACCACCAGTCAAAATTAATACTTTGGAACCAGGGGACCAATCTTTATGTCTTAATCGCTTCTGTATTAGAAAAGTATCCCAACCCGATCTTAAAATACACGAACAATCAGTATGCTTAGTATAATCAAAATTAAAAGATGGGATCCAAATAAGATCTAAAATATTACAATACTCAATCAAAGAATCAATGCTAATTTGGTAGATATTAAGATGCTTTAGTTGAATCAATAATTTATCAAGGTTATTAATATTATGTCTTGGATAAAGGTCAAAAATTATCACATTAAAAGTATTTATACTTAAAAAATTTTTAATTGTAGAAACAAAATCTTCTTTTATTGAAAATGCATGTACATTGAAATTAGCTAGATCATCTTTATTAATAAAATCACCAAAAATCAAAAACTCTGAAATAACATTACCATCTTTTCTTAAATTTTTCGCTAACGCTAATAATCTAGACAAATGGCCAACTCCCTCTTCAGAACCTACATGACATACAAGTAAAGCGCGCGGAGTTTTCAATTTATTTAATAATTAGATTCGGAGAATTACGAATTGATTTAAAAGGGCGTAAACCATCGGATGGATCTGCTCTCCATAATCGGTCAGGAATTTCAGATGGTACGGGCTCTTTAATTCCATTTCCATCAAACCCTTCTGCCTGACGAACATTATCAATAACTAATTTAATTTGTTCAGGCAACCAACAATGACCCGATTTAAACTCTTCACCATTACCATCTAGATCTAGATGAAATTCAATAATTTTTGCATTCCACTTATGTATTGACCGATGAATGACTCCAGGATTAACGGTATGATCTGACCACCCTACTTGACATCCAGTAGAATTACGAATAGTTTCAATAGCTTGTAAATTCGCCTCGTTTGATGGGGTTGGGTAAGCTGAAGTACAATGGAGTACTGCAGGCTCACAATTATTGCTTCTAAGTACATCCACAGCATGGTTAATTTCATCTAAATTAGCCATACCAGTTGAAATAATTACTGGCTTACCAGAGAGAGCACAAGCAATTAAAAGCTCATCCCATAATAACTCATACGATGCTATTTTATAAAAATCAACATAGGGTTTTAACTCTTCAACTGCCTCAATATAAAAAGGGGTACAGCTAAATTGAATATTTTTTTCCTTACAACGATTCGAAAGTATTGGAAGAAAGTCGATTGGTAATTCCCATTTTTCTCTATCCCTATGGACTTTAGATTTTTCTAAAATCTCTGGAGAGAACAGTTGGTTAATTTTGAATAACTGAAATTTCACTGAATCACATCCAATTTCAGATGCAACATCAATAAAATCAAGAGATCTTTTTAAATCTTTGGAATGATTACTTGAAACTTCAGCAATAAAATTAACATTCATTTTTAATCCTCAAATATTTTTTATACCCAATAAGTTGTAATGAATTTAGATTCAATGCAGCAGATACATTTTTATGAAAAAAAAATTAAGATTTAAACATTTAAAGCTAGTCATAATAATCTAATTTATTAAGTATATTTGAGTATTCCTCAACACTCTTTTCAGTTTCATTTTTTCCTAAAACCCTTCCTGTTCCTATTCCAAAAGCATTTGAAATAGTACTTTCGCCTAAATGATTTTGGCAAAATTTAAAAGCTTCTTTAGCTATTAACTTATTTCTTTTTGTCCAACTTTTATTAATTTTAGCTAGACTATTAATTTTTGAAATGTGAATTACTCCTGGCATCTCTTTAAACCAAGGCTCACCCATAACAATTGTATGATATCCCAATAAACTTCTTTCTATTGCAATTGTTCCATTAATTGTCACAGGTAAATAGCTTTCTTTGCTATTGACTGAATAATTAAAATCATAGTTAAAATTTAAAAAAGAAACTCCAATTTCATGCAGTTGTTTGAAGTATTCAATAGATCTATTTATCCCTACTCTTGTTGGACCAGTTTTTCTTTCATAATAAATTTTTGAAGCAGGATGCTCCTTATAATAAATTACATCTTTATAATTTAAATTTCGAAGTTTAATACAGATATCAATATGGTTTCCATAGTCTCCGCCCTCAGGATCTGAAGTCGCTTCAGGTTGAAAATGAGCAGCAATTAAAATTTTTGGGCTGTCACTTTCGATTAGAAGTTGTTTAAATTTTATATTATCTAAAACATTATCTTTATAGTAAATTAGAGCATTTCTTTGCTGAATCATAATAATAGCTTCATTAAAATAACGCATCTTGAGAAACCTTTCATAAAATGGTACGGCACTATTATTTATCATGAATAATTTAAAAAAACGCCTTAATGCGTTCTTATTAACCAAAATATAGAGCATCAAAAGAGAGATAAATAAGCTTTTCCCAGAATAATCTTTTTCAATACCATATTGCAAACTTTTTTTATTCTCAGTATCACTTATAAAATTGACAAGACTTTGAGAAATATCATAATTACTAACTTTAACATTTATTGGATAACGATCAAAAATTGATTTATTTTGACAAAGTAGGATCAATCTAGCCTCAAGTTGGGCACAATATAAAAAAAACATCTTTAGATTCTTTAATTCGCAGGAAATTTGAATTAACAAAGTATCAATATGATGGGAGATGCCAGTATTAAAAATAGTTTTAGTAATATTAAATTCTTCAAGTACATTTATAAGCTTATAAATGAATAAAGCAGCCTCTCTTGTAAAATGGTTATGATAACCCTGCGATGTGAGCCATCTTGTATATATTGGATTCCATTTATTAAGGGATTCAAGAATTGTTTTAAAATCAATTTCACTATTAAAATTAACTTTATAGTTCTCAACATTGATTGAACATCTTTTTAGTTTTTCATTGTCATAAAATGAAAACACATTATATGAAATAAAATAAATATTTTTATTTTCATAGTAATTGTTGATAGTTGCCTTATGCGGGTTAACTAATAAGAAATTGTTCTTCATAATTTACTAAGTTAAATTCATATTAAGAAAAATTAAAATTATCGGATTGATGAAAAATAGGATTCTAGATATATTTTACTTGCAAATTTTTTATATAAGTTTCTGCATTTTTAATAGCATCATTTTTATTTATACCTGATGCTATTACACAACCTAATCTTTCGGTGTGATCTTCAGGAAAGTGAGTTAATTTTCCTTTTTGAATTTTAATATTTGAGAAAATTATATTATTATTATTAACATTAAAATTTGCATTATAGTCGACTATAGTTCCGCCTTCTGGGATAAAAAACCTCTGCGAAACTGGCCTATTAAACTTAACTATTAATTCGTTTTCTTTTACTTTTTGATTTGTTGCAATTTTAGTTGCAATTTCTAAAATATTTACGCCAGTATTGTGTGGAATTTTATGAGAGCAAAAATAACCCCCACTTAATCTCAAAGCTATTTCAATAAAATAAATTTTATTTTTTGTGATAATTATGTCACCTTTTATTACACCACTTTCAATTTTTAGCTCTTTTGCTAACTTTTGAATGCAAGCTCCAATATCAATTTGAGTTTTCGTTGAAATTGACACTGGTAAATCACCACCATTTTCAATAACAGAAGAAGTAGCTTTGCTTATGTATTCATAGTTTCTATCTGAGAATCCAAAGTTATAAGATTTTGAATTATAAATAATTGACTCCGAGCTAACTTGATGACCATCAATGTATTCTTCAACAATAACAGTCTCAGTTTTAGAAAGATTTTTTGCTTTTAAAAATTTATCTTCAATATTTTCATTATTCCATAATAAAAATACGCCTCTAGCACCACTAGAATCATCAGGTTTAATGATTACAGGATAATTATTCTTTTCGATAAAGTCAGTTACTTGATCTAACTCATTTACTGATTTATATTTAGGTGTGAATATATTTAATTTCTGAAAAACTTTTTTCATTAAAATCTTATTAGAAGTCAAAATTGCAGAATCAACTGGTACAGAGGTTAAGTTTAGTGTAGCTGCAATTTTTGCTACTGTCACAGGAGCATCCGTCCCTAAACAAATAACTCCATCTATTTGATCTTGATATTCATTATCTAATAAATATTTGATTATTGACTCTGGATCATATATTGAACATCTGATAAATTTTTGGCATAAAGATTTTGCCGCGCAATTTTCATTTTTATCAATTAATATAAAATTATAACTTTGTGACAAGAGCTTGATATACTCTTCAGTTGCCTCTCCTCCTCCAACAACTAATAATGTTTGACGGCTCGTCAAAAAGACATCCCTCCATTAACATTTAAAGTCTGGCCTGTTATATAAGATGAATCATCAGAAAGTAAAAACTTTACAGCTGATGCCACTTCTGACGGTTTTCCAATTCTGGACAATAATATCCTATCATAAAGTGGATGTTTTTCAGCATTCTGAGCCATTTTAGTATCTATTAATCCAGGTGAGATGGAGTTAACTCTGATGTTTTTTTTAGAGAAGTGAATTGCCATATTTTGAGTTAATGCAATAACTCCAGCCTTAGCGACTGTATAGTGAGTTGATATGGGTCCACCCAATTGCCCACTAAATGAAGATATATTCACTATAGAACTGTTATTTTGAAAAAATTTTTCGAGCTGTTGGGATAGAAGAAAAGGCCCTAAGAGGTTTATATCATTAACTTTTGCCCATATCTCACTTGAAATTTGGTCAAATGAACTTGGAATGTTGGAGCCAGAGTTATTTACTAAGCCATTAATATCTGTATTCTTAATCTTACTTGCAAATAATTTAATGCTTTTTTCAGCCCCTAAGTCAAGTTTATAACTTGAAAAATTAGGATTATTTTCTAAATATGGGCTAATTTTAGTTTGATTATAGGTACCAATAACTTTGCAATTATTTTCCAATAAAGATTTTGCGATTTCATACCCAATTCCACCACTAACCCCTGTAACAACATAAGTATTTTTTTTCATAATTTACTCTTTAATAACCCTAAGGCCTTACTATAGATATTATCTTTATTAAAGCCATAATGGTTTAATATTTCTTCAGGTAGGCCGGTTGTTCCAAATTTATCATTTGTTGAGATAAAATCTATCTTAGAAGGAGCTTCTTTGCTAGCAATAGTAGCAATAATAGAACCTAAACCTCCATAAATATTATGTTCTTCAACTACTAGGGCTTTTTTTGATTTTAAAAGCTCATTAACAACTCCAGCTCTGTCAATAGGTTTGATTGTGTGGACATTTATTACACTACAATTAAACCCCTCTTTTTCTAACATTTCAGCAACAGCGATACAATCATGCAAAGTTTGGCCATAACTGAAAATCGCCAAGTCAGAGCCTTCTTTTAAAATTTGCACCTTACCAAAAACAGTTTTTACATTTTGAGTGATATTTTCCATTTTTGGAAACAATAAGCGAAAGTAGACAGGGGAATTAGTCTCGATAATAGCTGGCAATAGCTCTCTTGTTTGAAATGCATCAGCTGGAGCAACAACAGTCATATTTGGAAGACTAGTCATGAGAGCAATATCCTCCATGGTTTGATGGGTTGCGCCATCTTGCCCAAGTGTTATGCCAGCATGCAAACCAACAATTTTTACATTGAGTTCTGAGTAGCAAATTGACTCTCTTATTTGATCAAATGCTCTACCAATTCCAAAGACTGCAAGACTATGGACGATTGGTATTTTTCCAAACTGAGCCAATCCAGCTGCAATACCCATCATATTTTGTTCAGCAATTCCAACTTGTAGATGTCTTTCTGGCCAACGATTAGAAAACCCAAATGTTTTTCCAACAGTAGCTAAATCAGCATCAACCACAATTAATTCAGGATATTTATCTCCAATATTTGCCAATAAATCAGCGTATGCGTCTCTTTGACTTTGCTCTATTTCATTTTCATCATAATTTAAATTAGTCGCTACTTGGGCACTCTGTCTATGAGAGTCAAATTCTTCATTTTTCATTTTCTTAAATCCTTTAGTGCCGAATCACGATCATCATCAGTAATCCATTTACCATGAGCTTTAACTGTCCCCTCTAGAAGAGAAACACCTTGGCCTGCAACTGTATCTGCTAAGATAACTGTAGGTTTGTTTTTTTCTTTTTTAAAGCCGTTTACAGCATCTAGAATGCTTTTAATATTGTTTCCATCAATTCTAATTACATTCCATCCAAAAGATTTATATTTATCATCTAATGGCTCTGTATTCATTATCTCTGCTGTAAAACCATCAATTTGAATTTTATTTACATCCACTATAGCGCATAAGTTTGAGAGTTTATAATGTGCAGAAAACATTGCGGCCTCCCAGACCTGTCCTTCATTTTGCTCTCCGTCTCCCAACAAACAAAAAACATTTTGATCAGAGTTTCCAAATTTTTTTGCAGCATAAGCATAACCACATGCAATTGAGAAGCCCTGCCCTAATGAACCACCTGAGTTTTCAATTCCTGGTAATGATTTATATTTTGGATGTCCCAGTAATCGAGATCCAAACTTTCTCAATGTTAAAAGCTCTTCTACGGGAAAGAACCCCTTTCTTGCGAGAGCAGAATACCATACTGGACAGTAGTGACCAGCAGATAAAATAAATAAATCTCTTGAGCTACTATAAGGATTTTTTGGATCAATCTTTAAAACACCTCCAAAAAAAAGAACTGCCATTATATCTGCTGAGGAAAGAGCCCCTCCAGGATGTCCAGACTTGGCAGTATGCAACATTTCAATAACATCTTGTCGCAAAACATTAGCTTTTTCCTCTAAAAAATTTATATCAAAAGTTGTCATAGGTTTTTTTGTCATTATCGTTAATAGTTTTCCATGCGTCTTCAAAATCTTTAAGTCCACCATTAGTAAGTGGATTATTAAACAGCATACTTAATGAATTAGGAGGTATTGTTAGAACATCAGCACCTTGTGACATAGCAAGTTCAATTTGCTGAGGATTTCTAAAACTTGCTCCAAGAATTTTTGTATCAAAACTATTATGTTCGAAAATTGCTCTTGTACGTTTTATTAAAGAGCTTTGCTGCAAATTAAAATCTTCAGACCTTCCAAGAATCATACTTACATATGTTGCGCCAGCCTTGGCAAAAAGGCAGGCTGTCACCGGATCAAAACATAATGTTATGTTTGTCTTTATATTCAGTTGACTTAATTTAATTTGCGCTTTGTAGCCACTCAAATTAGAAGGCAACTTAACTAAAATATTATCTGACAAATTTGAAAAATAAATACCTTGCTCAATCATCTTTTCTGAGCTCTCTGCTGTCACCTGAGCTGAAACAGGCCTTTCTCCCATTAAAGCACAAATTTCTTTCAACAGCTCAATTGGCATACCTTTTTCCTTTGAAAGAAGAGCTGGGTTTGTTGTCACCCCAGATATAAAACCTAAATTGTCCCATTTTTTTATATCTTTAATACTACTAGTATCTAAAAAAATCTCCATTAATCCATTCCAATTTTATTATATTTTAAAAAATTTACAGGTTTTTTAATTAAAGCTTTAGCTTCTTTCACTATTTCATCAAAATATTCGTCTGAAAAAATTACTATAACATCTACCTCCACTTCTTTGAGAAGTTCAGGTTTGTGAAGTTTTACTCCATTAACATCTTCAACATAATCAACTAAATGCTTATCAATAAGCCCTAATGAACTATTCCAATTAACTTTACCATATCTGTAAAAAACATCAAAAATTCTAGCACCGCCCCAGAATACTACTTTTTGGTTTTTCATTATGGAATTTATTATTTCTGATGAACGAGAGATATTTTCTAAGTTTTCTTTTCTATTTACTGAATAATTTTGAACCTCTTTTAAACCAACTTTTGGCTCACTTTCTGGAACATTAAGAGGCTTTAAATCTTTTTCTGAGGTTTTCATTGCAATAACAGCCAAATAATTAAATCCTCTTATTACCTTTAATGTTTTGAAATTTGCTGAATTTAAATAGTTTAGCAAGCTTTTTTCTGAAAAATGAAACAAATGATTATCTATAAAATACTCATAAATAATATCATTACCCAAAATTATTTTAGTGTCAGGAACTTCGAAGTATAAGTACCCACCTTCACTTAACCACTCATAAGTTTTTTCAAACAAATGCTTTGGGCTTACTACATGTTCAGCAGTATGAGATGAATGAATAAAGTCAAAGGTTAGATTTTTTATACTTGCCTCTTCATATTTTGACTTGAAAATTGTAATATTTTCATTCAATTCTTCTTCTGCAAGAGTTATTAGATCATTTTCAATACCATATAACTTTAAATTTTGATATCTCCGACCTATCTCTTTCAAAAAATACAATCTATTTGCACCAATATCTAAAATAGAATTGAGCTTGTCGACAGGAATATAATCTTCAATGTGTTTTAGTGAATAATCTAAATTTAATCTTTTTCCATACCTTATCCTACCCCAACCAGCATCTCCAGTAACATTTACTTTTCTTTTGTAAACTCCGGACAATCTTGGCCAAGACTGAATAAGTTCACATTCATTACAAATATATACTTTTAAATCTCTTTCTGTTGTTTTCGGCTCGTATGCAAGGATTAGCTCTTCAGAAGAACAATAGTCACATATTTTATTTTCTAGTGTCATTTTATTGCTTAACTTATATTAATTGTTGATTGAGCATTTTAATTTAAATTAACATTCAAATTTAACTATATGACTATATGACTATGTATAAATATGTATTTCATCAATATATTATTTTTTTATGGCTTCCAGGCTTATAACCTAGAAGATTTAATTCTTTAGAACATATCTTTGAAAATGACTGAAGTTGATCATCTGTCAAAAAAAACTGTTTTTTCATATTTATATTATGTGGCTTCATATTAACTTTTTTGTTAACTAATTTACAACCTTCAAAAATAAAGCCTGTTAATTGATTTTTAACATTTTCTTTGGAAACCAAGTCTTCTAAGCGAATTTGAATATAATTTCCTTTTTTTACGAGTTTATACGCCTCGATTCCTGTCAAGATAGATTTTTTCCAATGAAGACAAATTTTTTCAAATTGAGATAGTTTTATGAAACTTTTCTCTGTAATACCTCTATTTGATTCAATATTCCAGTAATATTTTTTTTCTATAGGTGGGAATAAAGTTTTTTTTTCAAGGCCACTAATGAGTTTATTTATAGCTTTTTCTTCATAAATTTCTTCATTAAGTTTATTATACCATGATGAAACAACTAGTTCACCATGCCTAACCAAGTGAATAATTCTTAACTCAGGAAAATTTTCAGCTAGAGTTTTAATTAATAAAGTATCTGTTAAAACATAGCTTGAATCTATCCAATGATCTTTATTAATTATTTTTTTAATATAGTATTCATTAAATTTATTTAATAATTTTATTTTAGATTGCTGATTCTTGTAGAAGTTATATTTAACTAACTCTGGCTTAAATTTTAAGAGATTAAATTCATGATTTATCTCAATAGAATTATTACATTCTTGAAGCATTCTTACAATAAATTGCGAACCTGAGCGCCCAGCATTTATAATAATTATTGGCTTTAAATCTGACATTCAAATCAAATTAATTAAAACTTTACTTTTTGTGCGTATAGAACAATTTCTCTACCAATTTTCATATCTAAAAAACCTTTTCTTAATTTTTTAAGAAGATCTTTGTCTTTATATAAATTCATTTCAAATATTTTCCTTTTCTTATGGCATTCTCTTCCCAATTTATCATCTGATATATAGTTTTCACCCATTAATAAAAACATATCAATTGGAAAAGTTGGCTCTTTATGAATTACCTTAAAGCCCGATTTAGTTACCAAAGTTTCTAAACTATCAAAGTCAAAGTAATTAATATGATGCGGTGGCGCTACCCACCACGGATCAAAATTCATCGAATCAGTAAGAATCATCTGGAAAGGATTAAAGTCATTTGGTACAATTAAGCATAAAAGGCCATCATCATTTAAACTAGTATAAGATAAGTCTATGATTTCCTTCGGGTTCGGAAGGTGCTCCAGAACCTCACCCATATTAATTACATCATATTTTCCTAATGTCTTTGATGAATCTTTATCAAAAAACACTTCTTCAATATCCAATTTAAGAGTCTCTTTAGAGTACTTAGCAGCCTGGGAAGAAGGCTCTATACCTTTTGTTTGCCAGCCACGCTTTCTTCCTAAATTTAAAAAAAGCCCTGGTCCAGAACCAATATCAAGAATTTTGCGCCTACCCTCAGGTAGGCTCTGCTCAAAAGTCTCAAATCTATCATTATATATTAGCTCCCACCAATCTTTATCTTCAAGATAACGTTCAATATAGAATGGTTTTTCAGTTAAGTAGTAATCTTGTTTATAAATTTCTTCTAATTCATTTTCTGTTGGTATCGGTATAACATGTTTAAAATTACATTTTTCACATTCTATTACATCAAAGCAATCTTTTGAAATAACTTTCTGGCCATAATGAATATGCCCATCTTTATCTATCCATTTATTATCTTGATGCATATGCATATTTCCTTAAAAATTAGCAGAAAATATTTATATGCTAATATCAAATTAATTATATAGCATCTATCACAATCAACATTATATTTTTAACTGAACTGAATTAAAAATCTTAAAAAAAATCGACATTAACATCAGGTTTGAGCTAAAGATATTTATTTAATCTACTGGTAATAAAAACCTTATAAAATCTTTTCCAATTATAAGGCCTATTCTTTAGTAAGCCTAAAAAGGCCGGAATGAGCCACTGGGGATGTAATAATCTTGTCACCTTGTAACTTTGATAATAGAGAGAAAACCTCATCTACTGCTATTTTATACTTATCTAATTCTGAATTAGTATGAGCAAGTGACGGCTTAAATTGTCTAAATCCCAAGAAGCCACGATGCAGCATTTCAATAACAAATCGAGTATTAAGCTCCATCGAATTATCACCCTTAAAGCCAAAGGCACATAATGTTGGCAAACCAGTAATGTCTATTTGTATTCCGAATTTTAATGCTGCATCATTCCATATTTTTTTAGTTCTATTTCCAATACCAATAATATGCTTATCTGTATGAGTTGCTTGATATTTTTTTAATGTTGCTAAGGCTGCTGTTGGGCCAACTCTATCTGTCCAATTCGTACTAGATATAAAAGTTGATTGGGCAGCCTCCATCACTTCTTCTGTTCCAAGAATTGCCGACATTGCATATCCATTAGCCATTGACTTGGCAAACACAGCCATATCTGGATTAACTCCATACCTTCGATGAATCCCACCAACACACATTCTAAATCCGCTCGTAATTTCATCGTATATCAGCACTGCGCCAATCTCAGATGAAATCTCACGTAAAGTTTTTAAGTACTCACTTGGGGCTTCATCTCCTCGTGCAGGCTCAATAATTATGGCTGCAATCTCAGACTCCTTTCCACGAATTACTTCTCTTAAAGAGTCAATATCATTGAAATGGAAAGGTATTGCAGTACCTGCTAATCCACTCGGCACACCATTAGGCTCAAGTCCTGGCATTAATTGACCATCAAGCCCTGATTTATCAGCAAGATTAGCTGCAAGATACCAATCTGCCCAGCCATGATAACCACTAAATAAAACTTTATCTCTTTTAGTTTTAGCTCTCGCAATTCGCACTGCAATAGAAAGAGCTTCGCCTCCACTTCTAGCATAACGAACCATGTCAAACCATGGATGTAAGTCTATTAATGCTTCTGCAAGCTCTACTTCTTCTGGACAATTAAGTGAGCTATTGACGCCCTTATGAATTGATTCAATTACTGCAGAATCAATATCATCATCTGCGTACCCTAAAATACAGGCACCAACTGACATAATCGACATATCAATAAATTCTTGGCCATCTAAATCCCAAACACGGCAACCTTTGGCTTTCGAATAATATGCAGGCCAAATATCTGGCGCAAACATTTCAGGCCTCTTAGATAAAAGCTGAGTACCACCAGGAATTAATTTTTTCGCTTTATTATATAATTTTGGGCCTTTTCTGCCTTTAAGTGAATTAGTATCATTCATGTTTTTATATTATCTTCTTGTAGGGATTTTAGATAACCTTCATTTCGAACAATTTGCTCATTAATTGCAGATAACTCTGGATTATTTTGAATTAATTGTAAAATTTCGTGAGTTAAAAATGGTGAATCATCTCGGTATAATTTACTGAATATTATACTTAATAACTCATAATCATTTGGCTCATCAAGAGTCCATCGAAGATAACTTAAGCCTCTAAATAGCTTGATTGAGCCATTTTTAAATATATGTGGATTGTTTTCAATATATGGCCCCACATGTTCTCGTTCTGATTTTAATGTAGATTGTTTCCATGCTTTCTCTATCGCAGAAAATGAAAATACAGTGCAATCTAGACCATCAGGAAAATCACCCCCAAGCCCATAAAGATCATATCCCCCAGATAAATACCCAGTAATTACTGCATCAACAACTAATGGGTCAATTACAGGGCAATCAGCAGTAATACGAACAATTGGGTCTGCGTGATGAATTTTAGCAGCCTGATAATATCGATCTAAAACATCTTTAAGACTTCCACGATAGCATTCAATATTATTATTTGTACAGTAATCAAATATTTGATTATCTTCAGTATTAGTTGAAGTAGCTACTACTATTTTTTCAATTAACTTACAGTACGATAAGCGCTCCACAACATGCTCTAAAACTGGTTTATTCGAAAGTGGCATCAATACTTTACCAGGTAAACGTGATGAGCTCATTCTCGCCTGTATAATTGCAACCACCTTCATAATGATGCCCACTCGGAAGGATTAAGTAACCTCTTATCACTAATTAGAAAATTTTGTGGAAACTTGCCTGGGTTTTTAGCTGCAGTAATTATTTCTTTAAACTGAGACAAACTATCTACTCCAACGACCACTCTGGAAATTCTGCTATCAGACAATGCACAAGATATAGATGCTTGAACTGGTGAACAATTATTCTCACTAAGCCATTGCTCCCACTGCTTCCATATACTAGCCCATCTATAAAACTTGTCTGGCCTATTTTTTTTATTCATAAGTAGTACGCCTTGTAAAAAAATAGAACGAACATGAATTTCTACATCTTCTTCACTCATGCGTTGAATCCAACCACTCTCATCTAAGCGCCTATCAAAAACATTATAAGGGGCTTGAACTAGATCAGGTTTAAATATATTCCATAATTTATCTAGCTCATCAGGGGTATATACAGAAAATCCAATCTTTTTAACTAAACCATCACTTTTAAGCTGAAGCAATATACTCCAAAAATCTTTTTTATCATCATCAAATAATTGATATGGCCTATGAAGAAGAAGGCCTTCTAAAGCATTAACTCTGAGATTTTTTAGAGAAGTTTTTACATGATTATCAATCCATTTTTTTAGATTTCTATAATTACTTGGAACTTCAGGAAGCTTAGTAACCACTTTAGACCCTTCAACCCCAATTTCACCAAGACACTTCTCACTTTCACCATATGCAATGGCTGTATCTATTGTATCAACCCCATGCCTGGTGGCATATTGTAGAATATCTTTAGCTTCTAACTTTTCAACTCTCCCATTTAAGTTTGCAACACCATAATTAAATCCGAATTGAGCTGTTCCTATTGCAATTTTCATATTTATAATTTAATGCAGAAAACTATTAAGAATTGATATTGCCCTAAATACCATAATATTCCTTATACCAAATTGCAAAATTCTCTACACCTTTTTTAACACTTACTCTTGGCTTAAAGCCAAACTGCTTTTCTAAGTCATCAATATCAGCAAAAGTATTTGGCACATCTCCTGGCTGAAGTGGGAGCATTTCTTTTTTTGCTTTTTTACCTAAAGAATCCTCCAGAGCTAAAATATAATCTATAAGCTCTACTGGACTACTATTACCAATATTATAAACTCTGTAGGGAGCGCTAGAAGTGGCAGGATCTGGAGCATCGCCATCCCAATCTTTATTTGGCAGTGCAGGGTAATCTAGGGTCCTGATAATGCCTTCAACAATATCATCAATATAAGTAAAATCTCTTCGATGTTTACCATAGTTAAAAACTTTTATAGGCTCATCATTCATAATGGCCTTAGAGAACTTCTGAAGTGCCATATCTGGCCTATCATATGGGCCATATACAGTAAAAAATCTCAGTCCTGTAGTTGGAATATTATATAGGTGAGAGTATGCATGTGCCATTAACTCATTAGCTTTTTTTGAAGCAGCATAAAGACTAACTGGATGATTCACAGCATTATGAGTTGAATATGGTTGTTTCGTATTTAGCCCATAAGTAGAGCTAGATGAAGCATAAACAAGATGTCCAACCTTGCTTCTCCTGCAGCCTTCTAATATATGTGCAAATCCAACCAAATTAGTATCAATATATGCCATTGGATTTTCAATAGAATATCTCACTCCTGCTTGTGCAGCAAGATTAACTACACCACCAAATTGATGTTCTTCAAATAACTTGGCCATATCCTCACGATCCTCAATACTCATTCTAATATGAGAATAGCTAGGATGTTCAGAATGCCTCAACAAGCGAGCTTCTTTTAGAGATGGGTCATAATAGTTGTTATGATTATCAATACCTACAACTTCATCACCTCTATCAAGAAGCCTTATTGAGAGCGCTGAACCAATAAAACCTGCAGAACCTGTGACTAATACTTTCATTTACATCTAAGCCTTAATTTGGTTAATCTGAATTGAAAATATCTCTTGTATAAACCTTTCCTTTAACATCATGCAGCTCATCTGACATTCGATTAGTAATAATAATATCACTAATTTTTTTAAATACCGCTAAACTATCAATTACTTTTGAATAAAAAAACTCATTCTCACCCTGATTTTTAAGATAAGGCTCATAAATCACAACTTCAATACCTTTGGCTTTAATGCGTTTCATAATTCCTTGAATGGATGATGCTCTAAAGTTATCACTTTGACTCTTCATAATGAGGCGATGAACCCCAACAACTTTAGGATTCTTACTAATAATAGAATCCGCAATAAAGTCTTTACGCGTCGAGTTGGCATCAACAATGGCACTAATCAAGGAATTAGGCACATCTTTATAGTTTGCTTTAAGTTGTTTGGTATCTTTAGGTAAGCAGTATCCGCCGTAACCAAAAGATGGATTATTGTAGTGAGACCCAATTCTTGCATCAGAACCCACTCCTTCAATTATTTGCCTAGAATCTAGACTATGAACTTCAGCATAAGAATCTAATTCATTAAAGAATGAGACCCTCATAGCAAGGTAAGTGTTACTAAAAAGCTTAACAGCTTCAGCCTCAGATGAGTGGGTGAATTGAATGTTAATATCTTTTTTTATAGCGCCCTCAACTAGAAGGCTTGCAAACTGCTTAGCTTTATCCGATATTTCCCCAATAATAATACGAGATGGATAAAGGTTGTCATAAAGAGCAAACCCTTCTCTTAAAAATTCTGGCGAAAAGATTATATTATCAGCATTTAATTTAGTTTTTATGCCTTCAGTAAAGCCAACTGGGACAGTAGATTTTATTACTATTGTAGCATCTGGATTAATATTGATAACATCTTGAATAACTTCCTCTACTGATGAAGTATTAAAATAGTTAGTATCAACATCATAATCAGTTGGGGTTGCAATAATAACAAAATCAGCATTTTTATAAGCAGATTTTTTATCAAGAGTTGCACTAAAGTTAAGATCTCTATTAGCTAAAAAATCTTCAATTTCAGCATCTATGATTGGAGAGATCTTTTTATTTAGTAGATTAATCTTATCGGGATTAACGTCAAGAGCAACAACTTCATGGTTTTGAGACAGAAGAAGCGAGTTTGAAAGTCCCACATATCCTGTTCCTGCTATTGCTATTTTCATAGAACTTTTATATTTAAAATCATTACACGAATTTTACAATAGCTAACGGTTTACATCGCCTTGAATTGTTCTCTAGTGATAATAAAATTTAAAAATCAATTAATCGTTTTTTTTATTTATATTTTTAAACAGAATAAATCTCTAAGTTAGTAAAAACTTGAATATCTTATTTTTAAAATATTGTATTATTGATAATAAAGTATGATTAAATTTAAATGTTTTATTCTTCATAGATTTAAACTCTCAAATACTAATTTCTATAGATATAATTAAAAAAATGAAAATAAAAATCACTAAAAAGTCAATTTATTTTGATTAAAAAATGCCTTTTTCCAGCAGCTGGTTATGGGTCTCGTTTTTTACCTGCAACTAAAGCCATCCCAAAAGAGATGCTTCCAATTCTTACAAAACCACTATTGCAATATGCTGTAGAGGAGGCTTTACTTTCAGGAATCAACAATATGGCTATTATTACTGGAAGGGGTAAGCGTGCAATTGAAGATCATTTTGATAATGCATTTGAATTAGAGTATCAACTTCAAGGCACTTCAAAAGAACATTTTTTAAAAGAGATTAAAGATGTTATTGACCAATCGACTTTCACTTATGTACGTCAACGCCAAATGTTAGGACTTGGTCATGCAATTCTTACTGGTAAAGCACTTATTGGAAATGAACCATTTGCGGTAATTCTCGCAGATGATTTATGCATTGATGAGGATAACTTTTTATTAGAAATGATCAGGGCTTATGAAGAACACAAGTGCTCCATAATTGCTATTGAAGAGGTTCCAATTAATGAAGTTCACAAATATGGAATTGTTAATGCTCATCCAGTGAAGGGTAAAGACAATATTTTTCAAGTTACTGACATGGTGGAGAAGCCAAATAAAGAGGATGCGCCTAGTAATATGGCTATTATCGGCCGCTATATTCTGACACCAGATATTTTTGACATTCTAAAAAATCTAAGGCCTGGAAAAGGTGGAGAAATTCAGATTACTGATGCATTACTCACTCAAGCAAAAAATGGGCATGTTATTGCAGTTAAATTTAAAGGGGTCAGGTTTGACTGCGGAAGCATAGACGGATATGTGAAAGCCATTAATTATTTTGCTAAAAAACATAATATTGCTCAATGAATTTTAAAGGGCCATCTTTTGTAAAGTTATAAACCTAGTTTTCTTTAAAGAAAACTATTTAACCACTCTATAGCGTGATATCAATTTTAGATTGTGATTTGAATTCAGGTACAGCTTTCATTAAAAGACCTTTAATAGACTTAAAATCATTTTCATTTATAGATTTTTCGAGATCTGTCATTATTGACTTTAATTCAGTTAAAGGCATGAAACTTTCATTTGCCATCATAATCATTGGATGTTTTGTAATAGAGACATCACCACCAATAAGAAGCTCTTCATAAAGCTTTTCTCCTGGCCTAGCCCCCGTATAAATAATTTCAATATCTCCAGTTGGATTTTTTTCATCTTTAATACTAAGACCACTTAGATTAATCATTTTTTTTGCAAAATCATCAATTTTGACTGGATTCCCCATATCCAAAACATACACCTTTCCCTGACCCCCCATTGCACCAGCTTGAATAATTAATTCAACCGCTTCAGATATAAGCATAAAGTATCGAGTCATATTTCGATCAGTTATAGTTATTGGCCCACCTTTTTCAATCTGCTTCTTAAATAAAGGAATAACTGAGCCACTTGAGCCCAGAACATTTCCAAATCTAACAATAGTGAAATCAGTCATACTTTTAATTTCTGATAAGCCTTGCAATAATTGTTCGGAAAAGCGCTTAGTTGCACCCATTATATTAGTTGGACGGACTGCCTTATCAGTTGAAACAAAAACAAAAGTCTCGACCCCATAATCAATTGCAACTTCTGCACATATAAAAGTAGAAAAAATATTGTTTTTTACGCCCTCCGTGGAATTAAATTCCACCATAGGAACATGCTTATAAGCTGCTGCATGATAAATAGTATTTACCTTATATAAATCAACTATATAGGAAAATCTAATTTTATTTTCTGTTGACCCTAAAATAGGATAAATTCTAGTATCAGGCCCTAATAATTGAGTCAATTCATGGTTTATTTGATAGAGTGCAAACTCATTAGACTCATACAATATTAATTTATTAGCATTTAAACTTACAATTTGCCTGCATAGTTCTGAACCTATAGAACCCCCAGCCCCAGTTACTAATACAACTTTATCTAAAACATTGCGATGCAACAAGTCATTATTTACTTTAACTTTCGAACGACCAAGCAAGTCATCAATGGAAACTTTTTTCAAATCTGAAATATCAATTTTACCTTGCGCTAATTCTGAAACCCCAGGTAAAGATTTGACAATAACTGGAAAGGCTGCTAAAAAATTAATAATTTCAAGTCGGCGATTACGAGTTATTGAGGGTATGGCAACTAAAACTTCTACAATGTTATTTTCTTCAATTAAAGCCGTCAAAACACTTAAAGGAAAAACCTGAATACCTCTAATTTCCCTATGTTGAATTAAAGATTCATCATCAATAAATGCAACTGGATTATATTGATTTGAAAGAGCTAAAGCTGCAGCTAATTGCCTTCCTGCAGAACCAGCTCCATAAATAACAACATTTTTTGAATCTAAAGTAGACTTGAATGATGATTTATTTAAGAGCCACATGGCTAAAAACCTTAATCCAGAAATAACTATAATTAGTAATATTAAATTAATAAAAATTACAGATCTAGGAAATCCTAAAGTCCCAGTAATATAGACTAAAAATGCTAAAAACAATGCATAAACAATTGAAGCCTTAGTAATTTCCCATAAAATTTTGAGCTCAATATAACGGATAATAGCCCTGTATAATCCAAATTTTGTAAAAATAGGAATTGCCAAAATAGGGGAGCAAAAGATAAGGAGAGCCAATTCTCCTGACTCATTATTAGGTATTGACCAGTAATTATTCCTTAAAGCAAAAGCAGTTAATAATATTAAAATTACAACACAAGAATCAACAGCTACTAAAAGAAGTTGTTTTTTTAATTTAGATATTCCAAGTATTTGATTAATCATATTAATATTTTATACCAAGAGAACTTTATAGGCCTGGGTATATAGGCTAGAATATTTCCATATCCTTAACTACCTAGATCGAATTTTTTTTCGAACCCAATACCAAGAAAATCTTTCTCTTTTAGAGAGGTTACACTTGGATTTGGTATAAATCAAAAATCTTTAAATTTATAAATCACATCTTTTTTTATTAACTAGTATTAATATATTTATATCATTGTCTTTACTATTAATTTCCAATAGCTATATTAGCATTCATCTTTTATACTTGCTAATTCTTCTAAATGATTAACTAAATTTCCATAATTTTTTTCATATGAAAACCTTTCTTCGTACAATGAAGCTAAATTTTCAGATAGTTTATACTGTAAACCTTCGTCTGAATTTAATTTTAAAATTAGCTCAAAAAGCTCCTCACCAGAATTTTCTTTATATGAAAACCCGACTTCATAAGTATCAATTAATCTCTTTACCTCACCTTTAAGCGGAGAAAGTATTGGCAACTTTAAAGAAAGTGCATCAATTATTTTATTAGGTATATTTGCAGTGAAATTATCAGTATTTTTATATGGGGCTATAGTTGCAATGCACATCTCAGCAAGGGCCTCTATTTGAGGCCTATTAACCCAACCAGGAAAAACAACATTAGAAACATTCTTAAACATATTCTTAATTTTTTTTGCATCATTTCCATCGCCACAAATAATAAATTTAACATTTTCTCCTTGCGCTTGAGCGATCAAAGCTGCTTTTTTTATTGGCATAAATTCAAAAGCTTGTGACAAGCTACCTACAAAACAAATTTTTACGCAGTTATCGATAGTTATATCTTTTTTATTCCACCATACTTTTGCATCTAACAACTCAGAATCAGATACTTTTTTATTTGGAGATGTAAGTGGGAAAACATTGTAATATTTTGATTCGTGGTCACCATGAAATTTTTTAACCCAATCTATAAAGCCATTAGACATAGAAGTTACCCCTGTTGAATTAGAAATAGCTTTTCTGGCTAAATAAAAATATGGCCAAAAAATCACTTGGCCAAATGTCTTTAGCCCTCGTGGCAATGCATCAATAAATAAGGTGGGCCATTGGTCTTTTATATCTATTATCATAGGAACCGACCTTTTGCTTAACCAATTGGTTAAAACAAAAGCAGGCTCGATTGGAGGGTATCCAATAAAAGCAATATCAGGAACATTTCTTTCAGTTTTAAGCTCTTTCTTAAAGGCTAGCGCTAACTGGAAATGATCAATTAACCTACCTAAACCAATATTTCTCTTATAACCTCTACTATTAAGCAATCTTATTTCTAATTTTTCAGAAACTTTAATTGTATGATTCTCACCATATCGATGCATTTTTTTTTGGTGATAGTAATCAGAACTCCATAAGACCACCTTGTGGCCTTTTTTAATAAGTGAGTTACTTAGATTTATAGCCCTCATAGGCCTTGAGTCATCATCATCTATTTGTAATGGCTCGCCTGTTTGAAAAATCCATACAACTAATTTTCGACTCATTTTCTAAATTTAATTATTAAATTACTTAAAAATAATTGAGCAATAATCTTTAAAAATGCAATAATTAGATAGGTGGGTCTTGCGTACCACGGAGGAACAGACATTGCAAATCGAGTTCTAATAGTAAGATTATTAACTGATCGGATAGAAAATAAAGATTCAATTTTTTCACTAAAACTCAACACTTTATCCATTGGATTAATTCCTGTTTCTGATCTATTGACAATAACTACTGAATTTGGAACAATAAAAAGCTTATGGCCCATTTTTTTAGCACGAAACGTAAACTCATTATCTCCTCCATATTGAGGGAACATCTCAAAATTAAATCTATTTTCATTGTCAAATACTGAAACTGGATAAATAACTGATCTACCTGTAAGCATGTCTACTTCAATAGGATTAAAATTAGTAATATTAGAATAAAAATTTCCATACAATGGGTGATGAGGTATGTTTAAAACCCAAGAGAGCATTTTAGATCCAGAACTCATAACCTCTTTATTTTTGCTGTCAGCTACTGATAATGAACCACAAATGCTGTTTGAATTATTCTTGGTTGTTTCTATTAAAATTTCAATGGAATCATTTGAAAAGAAAATCAAGTCATTATTAAGAGACATTATAAAATCACCATTTGATGTATTTGTTAAAGCAGTTTGAACTCCCAAATCCATAGAACCTGTCCACCATAATGAGCCATCGCCCTGAATATAAGAAATATCTGGACGCGCTAAAGAATTTACCCATTCATGGGTTCCATCTGACGAGCCATCATCAACAATATACGCATGCCAATCACGAAAACTTTGACGATCTAAAGAAGCTAGGCATTTCTTAGTAAAGTGAAGCCTATTATGAACTGGAATAATTATATGAATCATATTTGTTTCAAGCCACATACTCCTAATAGATTTTTATTATGAAATAAAATGATGCTCAATAAAACACTTACTAAACTTCTATTTATTGGTTTTTAAGTCAGATAGGAGTAACTCACTAAGGCCCTCCTCTAATTCTTTCTTTGGAGTCCACTCATCTATAATAGGGAAATCAGAACTTAAGAAGAATCTCTCTCTAAGTGAGTAGGGATAGTAACCTAAATTAAAAAGATATGATACATTTCTACCTAATAGTTTGGATACTATATTAATAATTTCTTTTATCTTCACTGGCTTGGAGGATTGTAAAGAATACCTTTTAAAGACTCCATTTTTTTCTTTAGACAACATAGCAATAGCAGCAAAAACAGCTTCTATGATATCATTAATATGAATTAAATCTATATATTGCTCTCCTCCGGACATTTTTAGTGGTTTATCCTCTTGTACGGCTTTTACAATTAGATTAATAATCTTATTTCGGGGGTCATTTAAACCATAAGAATCTGAGAGAATAAAGAATACTACTTTTAGACCATCTTGTACAAAATGTTCTAACATAGGCTCTGAAGCAGATTTAGATGCCGCATACGCATTATATGGTAGGCGTTTTTTTTCATTATACTGCCAGACAGATCCAAAAGTTATAAGCGAACATTCTGGACAAAAGTTTGTAATTCCCCAGGCAAGGTAGGAGGGTAATAAAACATTTGAAGAATTTAGCTCTTTTAAAGATTCGGGATCATCTCCAGAAATTTGACTAGCAGCAGCATTGATAACAAATTTGGGAGATAATTCCAATAATGTCAACTGCAATTTATTACAAAAATCAATATCGTTCTGTGGTCTATATGAAAGACTTATTACATCATAATTTTGATCAATTAGCGCCTGCAATAAATTACTTCCTAGAAACCCACTTGCACCAATCAATAATACTTTTTTCATGAGCTTAAACTAAGTAGCAAAAGATAATTTTTAAAAGAAATCATTTCAATTATTCTGATCTAAATAATGCCACAAAAACTAGTCATATTGCTCAGTAAAATTATGAATATCTGCATGGAGACGATTGAACATAGATTCTGTCATACCATGATGAAGTGGAAGTAAAACTCCTCTAGCCATAACTCTATCAGCATTTGGATAACCTTCTTCCAAAACCTTTTTAGAAATATTTTGGCACATTGGCTGTCGTAAAATATTACCAGTGAAGACAACTCTAGTTTGAATATTTCTCTTTTCTAAGAAAATTTGGAATTCTTTACGAGTAAATGGCGCATTCTCTTTGATAAGAATAGGAAAAGCCAACCATGCTGTATTACAACCATACGTCTCTTGAGGATTTGAGAAATAGTCAGGATAGTTATCAAAAAACTTACACTGTCTCTCAAAGTTGGTTTGTCGTGAAGCAATATTTTTATTCAACTTCTCAAGCTGCACCATCCCAAACGATGCACCTAGCTCATTACCCTCAAGGTTGTAGCCAACAGTCTCAAAAACAAACTTAGCATCATAATCAATACCATCAAGATCAACATTAAACCTATTTTCAATAGCTTCACTTTTTTCATCAAATAATGAAGAACTTCGTCCCCAAGATCTCAATAACTTTGCTTTTTCCATAACTTTTTTATTATTAATTGCTAAAGCGCCTCCATTACCAGCACAGTTAATTATATGGGAGCCATAAAAACTAGTTATTGACATGTCAGAATAATAGCCAGAGGATTGGCCATTTATGGTTGCCCCAAGGGTGTCAGCAGAGTCCTCAATGACTATTAAATTAAATCTATCTGCTATTTCTCTAATTGCAGGCCATTCACAAAGATTACCCATCAAATTTGGTGCTAGAATAGCTACAGTTTTTTCAGTAATTTGCTCTTCGATTTGACTAACATTAATACAGTAAGTTAATGGATTAACATCAACAAAAACAGGGATTAAATCATTTTTAACCAAACAACCAATGGACGTAGAAAAAGTTAGCGAAGGAGTTATAACTTCACCACCAGGAGGAAAGTTAAACGCCTCTACTCCAATAAAAAGTGCAGAAGATCCAGAGTTAACGTATAGACAATATTTCTTGTCAAAAAGATCAGCAATCTTTTGCTCAAACCTCCTAGAGTAATTACCAAACTGAGTTGATTCAGACAAACACTTAACTACAGCATCAATTTCTTCCTGCCCATAAACAGTTTTGGCATAGGAAATTTGCTCTAAATTCCTCGTATCATTCTTCATTTATACATATCACTAGTAAAATTATCAATTTCAGCAATGCATACTTTTCTCATATCAGCACCACCAAGCCAGAGTTTATGCCAACGTATTATATTTTCAAGCGTCATTTGTAAATCCCAAGTTGGCTTCCAGCCTAGTTTTTCTGAAGCTTTTGAAATATTTAAATTCAAAAAATTAGCTTCATATGGATTGTCATTTTTATCCAATTCCCAGGTCGCATTCGGCCAATAAGAAATCATTTTATCTAGAATCCAATGAACTGGCTTAACATCTTTTTCATCAGGACCAAAATTCCAACTCTCTGCATATTCTTTATTATTATAGAGTCTTTGAGTTAGCGAGAGGTATCCTGATAATGGCTCTAGAACATGTTGCCAAGGACGAGTAGCATCAGGATTACGAACTATAACCGGTTTATCTAACTCAAAAGACTTTAAGATATCTGGAATGAGCCTATCGACTGCCCAATCTCCTCCTCCAATAACATTTCCTGCTCGAACTGATGCAACCCCAACTCCCAAATCATTAAAAAATGAACGCCTGTAGGATGCAGTAACTAATTCTGAACAACCTTTACTAGAGCTATAAGGATCAACTCCCCCCAATGGGTCAGTCTCCTTGTAACTCTTATCAAAACCTACATTTTCATAACATTTATCAGTTGTAATATTGATAATAGCTTTTAAACTAGTACAGCTTCTTGCAACTTCCAAAACCTTTGCGGTTCCGATAATATTTACCTCATAAGTTTCAATAGGCTCATCATATGAATATCTTACTAGTGGCTGAGCAGCCATATGAATGAGAATTTCAGGATCAAATAATAGCATGCTATTAGCAAGCTCTTCTTGATTTCTAATATCGCCAATAGTTGATTCAATTAATTCATCAACTCTTGCTTCAACATACAAGGAAGGACTAGTTAGTGGTTCAAGAGAATAACCTTTTACAACAGCTCCCATTGATGTCAACCAAATTGATAACCAACTTCCTTTGAAACCGGTATGTCCAGTTAAAAAAATGCGCTTTCCTTTCCAAAAAATTGGATCAACCATTAATTTAATTCCAACTCTTCCATGGAGCTACCTTTTTTTTCCACAAATCTTGTAAAAAATTTTGGTCTCTCAAGGTATCCATTGGCTGCCAAAATCCATTATGCTGAAATGCCGATAGATCACCTTTTCTAGCTAAGTATTCCAGTGGTTCTTTTTCCCATACTGTGTCATCACCATCAATTAAGTCAATAACTTTTGGAGATAAGACAAAAAAACCACCATTTACTTTCGAGTCTGTTTCTTTAGGCTTTTCATTGAAACTCTCAACAAAATTATTCTTAATACCAAGAACACCAAACCTAGCTGGAGGCTGAATTGCTGTTAAAGTAGAAAGAGCCCCCATTTTATTATGGAAAGCAATTAATTTAGTAATATCAACATCACTTAATCCATCACCATAAGTCAGACAAAAAGCTTTTTCATCTTTAACATACTTCTTTATTTTTTTTATTCTCCCACCTGTCATAGTATTAAGCCCAGTTTCAACTAATGTTATTTTCCATGGCTCTGCATTTTTACTATGAAAACTATACTCATTTGTCTTGAGATCAATAGTAACATCAGACATATGAAGAAAGTAGTTTGAAAAATACTCTTTTATTAAATAACCTTTATAGCCCAGGCAAATAATAAAATCAGTTACATTATGAGTAGCATAAATTTTCATTATATGCCAAATAATTGGCTTACCACCAATCTCAACCATTGGCTTAGGTTTATTTTCAGATTCTTCGGAAATTCTAGTTCCCAATCCCCCAGCTAAAATGACACACTTCATAGTTTTTATTTTAATATTGTAAAATAGATTTTATATCAAAAAAACTCAAAAAAACCTAATAAAATGAAAGAAACAACTTATTTTTATCTACTATGATTTGGAGATTCAATAAAAAATGATATTTGTAATATAAATTGACTGAATTAAAAGCTCAAGGAATGTATTAAATATGAATTGAAAATTGATATTGAGTAAAGGCTGAAAATAATATTTTCGGAAAAATTAATTAATTAAAAAAACTACAAACCTCGTAATGATTAAAGAGATATATGTTCAACTGATAGTTAAAACCACTTCCTTAAAATAAAATAAAAGAAAATATTTTTAAATAATGACAAGGTGTACATTATTGGTTGCACTTTGGATACTTGATTACCATATACTGTCGGAATCTCAAATTCAGTAATTTTTAAGTTCATTTTCATTATTTCGAACATCATCTGCTGATCAAGAACAAAGTCATTTGATAAGTTTTTATAATTTATTTTTTTAAGATCATCAACTCTATACCCCCTAAATCCGCTAAAGTACTCGCTAAAACTACTACCTGAAAGTAAATTAATTATTTTAGTAAAAAATGGATTAATTAAAAATTTTATTCTTGGCATATTTTCTTGGACTGATTTTTTATTCAAAAAACGCGAACCAAAAACTAATGAATTTGAATCTAAAAGTCCCAACATTTCATTTACCCCAGATGCTGGATATTGGTTATCCCCATGTAAAAAAACAATTTTTTTAAAGTTATTTTTTATAGCATAATCGAATGTCACTTTTTTATTGAAGCCATAGCCCATATTTTTAGTATGTGAAATAATTTCTAAGTTTTTAATATTCATTTCCACCTTAAGATTATTTATTACTTGTAAAGTATCATCTTCAGAATTATTATTTAGACAAATGATATGATAATTAATCAGCTCATTTTTTTTTAAATCCAAAAATAAATTCTTAATGAATTCACTTACATTAAGGGTAAAAACTGAAATTAGAATGTCATCGTTCATTACATTTTGTATAAAAAAATTAATAAGTACTTGCTATATTGATTTAACTATTTGTAACAAATGCAATTCCCAAAAGAATAAAGCACATTCCAACAAATTTTAAGGGTGTAAATGGCTCATTAAAAATTATATATCCAACTGACATAACTGCAATAAAGCCAATAGCAGTGAAAGGGTATACCAAAGTTAATGGCAGCTTATTCAAAGCAAGAATCCAAAACATGGAAGCCAAAAACCCTGAAAGTAGTCCAAAAATACAGGCAGGAGTTAAAAGTATTTGTAACAAACCACTTACTACATTAGCACTACTGCCCTCTATCGGCTCTCTTATAGAGGCAGAAAATTTAAGAAGATATTGAGCCAATACATTAAGCAGAACTGCTATTACAACAAAAGATATTGCCTTTGGGTTTGAGTACATAGCTAAAATTATCTAGAGTTATAACCTGATCATTATATATAAGTTGTCATTTATATTCCAAAAAAAAACATTTATCGTCAATTTTTCTAGAATTTTTTTATTACTGCAATAAGAAAACATCAACAATTTTTTTAATTTCTGAATCAGCCAAACCAAGACTGACTTTTGATGTCCCGGGGATAAATTTAGAAGGACTGGATAAATACTGTATTAAATTTTCTCTAGTCCATTTATCATCAATATTTTTTATAGCATCAGAATAATATAAAAATGTGTCACTCCCTATCTTTCTATTAAAAATTTTATGCAGTGAAGGTGCAGAGCTGTTTGGAGTTGATTTTGTCATACTATGACAACCCAGGCATGCCGAAATTGAAGAAATATTATCAATTTGGTTGTCAAATCTAATGTTTGATTTATACCTCTCTTGATCAACTGACAGTGTAATTAATTCACCATTGTCCGTAAGCAAAACAATAGTATCTTTCAAAGTAATAAGATCTCGAATTCTACTTCCAATCCAAATAGGCTCTAGGGAAATAAAATTCTTTTTTGACCTAACCATTCTATACAGGGAGCGTCCCTTTAGCGAACCTAAAAGTATATTACCATTCCATTTTTCATGAAACCCATCAATTTCAATCAGTCCTGAAATGCCTATTCCTGGACTAAAATCAAATATTGGATCTACAAAATCAATGTAATTAGTTTCTTTCGGTGGGTTGAATGTGTAACTCCCATAATCTGTCCCAAAGGTTCTATATGGATACCCATAATTATTTCCTTTTTCAATTAAATTTAACTCATCTCCGCCTTGAGGTCCATGCTCTGAATTAATCATAAAGCCGTTATTCAAAACAACTAAACCTTGAGAGTTTCTATGTCCTTGAGAAATAATTTCACTCTCACCATTAATTAGATTAATTTGAATAATTTTTCCAGATGAAGATTTTTGATCATCATTTGAAATGTAAATCTCGTCTTCAATTATTTTCTTGTAATTATTTCCAACAGTTAAATATAAAATATCATCATTAAGCAGTATCTTTCCACCTGCACCTGAAGTATTTGAAGCTAAATCACTATAAATTTCAGTCTCATAAATTTTAACCCAATCACTAATTGGTGAAAAATCATCATTACTGACATGAATAGATGAAACTGAAACTCTAGTACTATCTTTTTCTAAAAATTCAGAATATGCCACATAAACAATTGAATTTTTTTTATCATACTCAATTGAATGTGCTCTTAAAGAGTCAACTGTAAAGTTAATTTTATCTCCAGAATAGCTAGATATATATTTATTGAGATTATTTGGAACAATTAATTTTGTAGATCTTATGTGTGCATCCTCATAATAAAAAATTTTTCCTAATCTATCAAGAACTAATACCCCTTTTTGTGTTGGAGCAATTGACCCACCTTTAAGTGCAAAATTAAGACTATTAGGAATGAACTCTATTAATTTCTTTATAGGGAGCAAATGTGTTTCAATTTTTTCAATGGAAGATTCACTTTCACTTTGTCTCATCTTATCTAGTTGCTCCTTGATAACATTTTTTGAATATTGATTTTCACCATCAATTATTAGCTTTAAAGAACGTTCAAGTTTCAAGTAATTTTCTCCTAACTCATAATATGGAAATGATTTGTTTTGATAAGCCAAATAGAGCCAAAATCCATTAGAAAAAAATAATAAAGATAATAATAAAGACAAGGGTAGAAATAAAAATTTAATGTTTTTCATAAAAAATAACAATCCTTAAAAAAATTAGTTTTAGGAGTAAACCGCAGTATATGAATATAAGTATGATAATAAGTCACAAACTTATAATCACTATTCATTATTATTTTTCTCCTCTCCATACTTTCCGAGTAATAAAGAAATCAATGGCACTATAAATAATAGTCCAGATATACTATAACGAACAATTGGAATAGTCGCAAAAGACATACCATAAAAATATAAAAATATAAAAAATGCCAACATAGAAAATACCTTGTGATCCCGATGAGTAATATATTTTTTACGTTTTATAAACAACAATAATAGTGCACAGATGTAAAAAATATTTATTAAAAATACTTCCATTTCATATCTTCTCGTATCCGTTGCATATAATGCTCTTAATGCCTTCCAAGATAAAAGTTCTAACATCACAATCGGCGACTCTACTATTTCATTCTTTAAGTAATTATAGATCTCACCTTTTGAATCAAGAAGATCTTCACTTGATTTTTCATAAGTTTTTTCCATGAAATGTAATAAATTATTAGACATTAAGCCTGAAATTTTGGAGGACTCACGTCCTGGAATTCTCTCCCAATAAAGGCCCGACACAAAAACCATTTCTGGAAAATTAGTTGGATTATCAAATTTAATAGGTAAATTTTGCACATAGACTTTCCATGGGATAAGAATAATTGAAGCACCAATTGTCAGCCCAAATATAATTTTTAGAAAATATTTTTTATAATAAATCAACAAAAAGACTCCAAACAAAATTGGCATAAATATTGCAATTGACCTCGTTAGTAATATCAAGCCTAATATAAAACCTGAAAGATAAACTGAACTTGTTTTCAAAGATGCATTATTTTTAAAGACTTTTGAGATAAAGAAAATGAATAATACAATTAAGAAATTAAAAACAACTTCACTATTTGGTTGTTTTAATAGATAAAGCCCTAACGGGTATGAGCCATAAAAAAGAGATGCTAAAAATGCTACCTTAAAATTTTCAAACCATCTACAGTAGATGAGAAAAATCAGTAAAGAAGATGACAAATGTAAAAAGTATTGAATAAAAAGAAAAATATCATAATGCTTAACTTTAAGATATTTTTCTAACACATAACTTATCGCAATAATTGTTGGGAAAACAGGTGGTCTTCGGAATTGTACATCATCAATAGCAATAGGATCTATTTCACCATTATCAATAGGATTGCTTTCATCAATGCATGGATAAAGACAAAAATTTGGATCATAAAAGTTATAATTTGCACCGTTAAAAATATTAAAAGCAACTGGTTCATACTCTAACCTATAATCTTCATTCTCATTTCCTTTCATAGAATTAGGTAATAAAAACAAAAATAATAATAAGATTAATAAATTAATTACCAAACCATATGTCAGAAAGTGAGTTTTAGTATTCCCAATTACTTTAATATTTTTCATTACGAACACTCTGAATTAATAACAAAAAATCCTTAATAAATGAATAAATATTATTTAAACCTAAGGCTGATGATTTATGATCATTTTTATGGTCCATAACTAAAACTGAAGTACATTCGAAAGTTGAAGTAATATTTTCCATAATCTTGTCAGTATTATCTGAATTGCAATCATTAATTAAAATTACTTCAAATTTTTTATTAACTGGCATTAATTTAATTACGTTATCAAACGTATCTTCTATTAAAAAAGCTTCATTTAAAGCAGAAATAATTATTGAGAAATCTAATTTAGAATGCATGAGAATTATTAACAGTTTTATTGCCATATGAAATTTTACTAGAGTATCCCAATAAAAGTCCTGAAATAATCCAAAACATCAAGCCTGAAAGACTTAACTGAAAAACCTCAGCGCCCATTCCCATTGAAAAATATGAAATCGTTAGTGATATTTGAATTTTTCTCTGCCTTGATCCTCTGGGGTGTTTGATGATAATCAAAATTAATAAATAAAAAAATATTAAAGATCCTATAAATCCTAGAACAAGCAGAAAATACAGAAACTGATTATCCATGGCCATTCCATAACTAAATGATGAATCATAAGATAAATGGCCCATTTTTAATCCTCCTCCAAAAATCATATCAAATAAGCCCTCTATCCATTGAAACTTAAACCATATCCCTCGATTAATAATTGCATCAATTGGGGAGAAAATTTGATCTAATCGATGAAGCGCACCTATCCCACTATTTATTGAATAATTTAAAACAAAACCAATAATAAGAATCACAAACATACTCGAAAAAAATTTACTAAAATTTCGCTCTAATATAGTCATCATAAAATAAAACGACAGCAAACCTACGGCTGCTATCTTCGAACCAATAAAAAATACAATCATTAAAGCGGCAATTAAATAAAAAAATATCAAAAGATTTTTATTTACAAAATGATAGTAGAAGTATACTAAAAGAAAAATTGCCAATCCTAATAGCCCAGAGGAAGCTGGTGAATTACCATGGCCATAAAAACTTACTCCGTACATTCCTATGGTATTACCAGTAATTAACTGGTAATAAAGATATAAGACATTAGGGACACTCAAGATTATAAAAAAAGACAAAAATCGAGAAATACTTTTTTCAGAAGAGTGATAAAAAAAATAAAAAGCAACTAAGAAATAACTAAAATATGATAATTCTTTGAAATACAGAACAAATATATTGTTGGTGTATTCAACACCCTGAAGTAATGAAACCACTAGTAGATAGAAAAAATAGAGGAAGGCAATTATCAATATGCGTTTAGGAATTAAATGACTTGTTTTTAAAACAAAGATAGGTAAAAATAAGATACATAAAAATCCAACAAAATCTTCAGGACGCAATCCAACTTTTGAATTTACATAGAATTTAGAAGCTAAAAATATTGATGTAAAAGTTAAGAGCAAAAGCCATTGAGAGATTTTTAATATCATCTATAAAAAAATAAAACTTAAAAAATTGAATTTTAAATAGTTTTTAATCACGTTTTACTGCCTTTAGGTTCAAGCTTACTTCCATCTTTCCTTTTACAGTTTTAATTTTTCCATTAGACCAGTCACCCAAGTCAACTCCAAAATCTTTCAAAGTGTCCCATTCTGAAGTATCATCAAATCCATTTTTTAAAAGGCAGGTAGTTAAAAAAGACTTATTAAAAAAAGCTTTATGAAAATTATATTCATAGTCTTGGCCACCCATTAATACATGCTTAATTTGATTAAGGTTATCATTATTAGATTTATATATTGCAATAATTTTATCAAAATCAGGAACAGATATTCTAATCAAGCCCCCTATCTTTAGCTTAATAAAAATTAATTCTAATATTTCTTCAATTTCAATAAAGGAAAGGTGCTCTAATATGTGACATAAATAAATTTCTTGAATCGAGCCATCAGTAAATTCCTCAAAATTAATTTTTTTATTAACAATATGCACATGTTCAAAATTTCTAGCATCTATATTTACCCATCCTTGAATATTAACCTCTCCTGGTCCAATATGCACTTTCAGTCCTTCAGTCGAATTTTTTTCATAAATAGGAGGTTTTTTATCTTTACTTGCAAAAGATAATTTCAGCCAACCAAATAAATTAATTAGATTTTTAATTTTTTTAATTAGCAATTTTCGTAAATTTTTATACATTTTGCACCTCAAAATAAATTCTTAAAAAAAAATCGCTACCAACAAAATAATGGAAATATTTATGATAAAACTTTCCACAAAATTTCAATAACCTTGTCGTGCTGTATTAATGACATACTAGAAAATAATGGCAATGTAATTTCTCTTGAATAGTAGTCTTCTGCATTAGGAAAATCGCCCTCCTTAAATCCAAAATTTTGGTAATATGGCTGGAGATGGATTGGAATATAATGAAGATTTACACCAACCCCAGAGTCTCTTAGCTCGTTAAAAACCTTTAAATGACTTTTACTAATTCGACTTAAATTTAATAAAATTGGATATAAGTGTAATGAAGAGTAGACATTATCGCTCTGATAAGGAATTTGAAGTGGCAAGCCATTTAATAAATCATCATATCTAGTCTTTATATTATGTCGTTTTTCTATAAACTCATCAAGTCTTTTCAGCTGACTTATTCCAAGTGCAGCTTGTAACTCGTTCATACGATAGTTTAGCCCCAAGTCAATCTGCTCATAATACCAACTACCCTCATCTTTTCGTAATAACAAATTATTATCTCTTGTAATACCGTGGCTTCTAAGAAGTGCAATTTTTTCAGATATAGGCTTTGAATTTGTTGTAATTAAGCCACCTTCAGCTGTTGTGATAATCTTTACCGGATGAAAACTAAAAACAGTAATATCTGAATATTTACATGAACCAACAGCCTCATTTAAATATTGACCTCCAATAGCATGAGATGCATCCTCAATGATTTTAAACCCATACTCTTTACTTAAATTATTTATAAGTTTCATTTCACAGGACTGGCCAGCAAAATGAACAGGAATTATGATTTTAGGAAGAGTTTTATTTATTTTAGCTTTGACTAGTTTCTTTTCTAATGACTCTACTGACATGTTATATGTCATTGGGTCTATATCAACAAAGTCAATCTTTGCTCCACAATACAAACCACAATTTGCTGATGCTACGAAAGAATTCGGGCTTGTCCACAACCAATCACCTTTCCCAAGACCTAGTGATAGGCATGCGAGATGAAGTGCACTTGTTGCAGAGTTAACAGCTACAGCAAAATTTGCACTACAATATTGAGCAATTCTATTTTCAAACTCTGGAACAACTTCGCCTTGAGTCAAAAAGTCTGATTTTAGAACTTCCGTGACCGCATCAATATCATCTTGAACTATCTCTTGACGTCCATAAGGTATCACAATTAAACCTTTCCAACCTTATCTGCATTTAGCTTAATCCAAGCTTGCAAAGTCTTAACATCCATCCATTCAGAATTATTATCAGATGAATACGTAAAACTCTCAGAAACCCTAGCGCCATCTCCAATTCTTGCTGGATCTAAACTCCAGTTATAAATCGAAGGCAATATCTTAAAATAACCTGGGTATTCATAAGTATTTATCGCATCTTCCATTGAAATCATTTGTTCATGTATTTTTTCGCCTGGCCTGAGACCAACCACTTTATGTCCTGCATCTGGAGATATAGCTTTTGCTATATCAGTCACTTTAATGGAAGGAATTTTTTTAACATAAATCTCACCACCACACATATCCTCAAATGCCTTCCAAACTAAACCAACACCTTCTTCAAGGGAAATCATAAACCTAGTCATTCTTTTGTCCGTTATTGGCAAATCTTGGCCTTTTGGTATTGATAAGAAAAATGGAATCACAGAGCCCCTTGATCCCATTACATTTCCATAACGAACCACTGAAAAAAACGTATTTTGCTTGGAGCCATAAGAATTAGAAGCAATAAATAATCTATCTGAAGTAAGTTTAGTAGCTCCGTATAGATTTATTGGACTACTAGCTTTATCAGTTGAAAGAGCTATGACTCTTTTTACTTTTTTATCTATACAGGCATCAATAAGATTCATTGCGCCTATCACATTAGTTTTTACACATTCAAATGGATCATATTCAGCGGTTGGTACAATTTTTGTTGCAGCTGCATGAACTACATAGTCAATCCCATCAAGAGCTCTATAAAGCCTATCTTTGTCTCTTATGTCACCTATAAAAAAACGAACTCTTTCATCATCTTTAAAAAGTTTCTTCATTTCCCATTGTTTCATTTCATCTCTGGAAAAAATAACGAGTCTTTTTGGGTTAAATTTTTCAAGGGTCATTGGTACAAAAGCATGACCGAAAGAACCTGTTCCGCCAGTTATAAGAATTGATGAGTTTTTTAACATAATACTATTGCCCTTAATTAATTTTTTATATTTTTAAAATGTTCATAAGTCCCATGAAATTCTAGTCGTCCATTTTTTACTTCTATGATTTGGTCACAATTTTCTAAAGTCAGGTGACGATGGGCGACAATTATAACTGTGGGCTTAATTTCCAATTTTTTAATTTCATTCATAATTAATCTTTCTGTCTTGCTGTCTAGTGCACTTGTGGCCTCATCAAATACAATAACTTCTGACTCTTTATATAAAGCCCTCGCAATTCCAATTCTCTGCCGTTGGCCACCAGATAGTCTTACCCCTCTCTCGCCTATCATAGTTTCAAGCTTATCAGGCAAATCCTCTATGAATTTAAAAAGTTGTGCTTGCTTGATTACTTTATCTAAACGTTTAAGGTCTATATTCTCTTTTAAAACATTCAAGGCAATATTTTCTGCGATAGTACTATCAATTAAAAAAATTGATTGTGGTACATGAGAAATAAAAGATCTCCAGCATTTTAAATTATCCTTATCAATTTTCTTCCCATCAGCCTCAAGTGACCCCTGCGTTGGACTTAAAAGAGACATAATTATATCTATTAAAGTACTTTTTCCAGAGCCAGTTTCACCTATGATGCCAATACTACTTCCTTTTTGTATTTCTAAATTAATTTCTTTTAATACTAATGGCGTCCCAATGGCATATCTATAACTTATATTTTTTAATTCTAAAGTATTTTGAAAAAATAACTTTTCATTAGGCTTATAAAGATCCTCTTCCACATCGTCTATTTTTTGATCTAATAGAAAAATAACATCTGCAAATGAGGCATGCGAACCCCTTATACTTGTAATTGATGCATAAGTTTGTTGCAAAATTGGAAGCAATCTTTGAAAGCCCAAGGCCAGTGCCCCAAGTGTTGGAACTACCGATGCAATTCCACTGCCTGATTGACTTGTAGTAAACTGATATGCAATTACAGCAATCAGTATGATGCCAAATGGCTCAATTATGAATCGCGGACTGGCTCCTATGAATGAATTACTGGCTTGTGCGAGCCTGAATTCAAGCTCTGCTTTCTTGTATATCTGACTGTGTAGATTTTGAGCATTATCTAAAATAACATCTCTTATCCCCCCAAAACTCTCTTGTAATATTTTAATAACCCTAGTTGATTTAATAGCAATATTCTTACTATTATCTGAGACTCTTTTTTTAGTAAACTTTATAAAAAAACTATAAACTAATCCCAATATAATACATACAGTCATTGAAATTTTAAAACTGACTATTGAAAGTACAACTAAAATTCCCAATGCTGTAAGTACTGAACTAACAAGAGTTAAGCCAGGCAAAACAACGCTTTGAAGCACTGTATTTACCTTTACAACAACACTATTAATTAATTCACTTGAATTTCTAGTAGTATGAACAGAGTAAGGCTGTTTAAGAGTCTTATTCACTGCAATTACACCAATATCTGCACAAGACACATAAGACATAAAATTTACGAAATATAGTAACAGAAGTCTAAACATCCCAGCAAGTAAAACTGAACAAGAAAAAAAGAGTGTTGTAATGAATAGAGTGTCCCTTGGATCTTCGTATCCAAAATACAAAAAAAACTGCTTTATAACATCATAATCAAACAAAACATCGGGTGTAGATAAGACAAGTAAAAAAGGGAAAACTGCTCCTATACTTATCATTTCAAATATTGAAGAAAGCAAAATCAATATTAGTAAAAAACCAAACTGCATTCTTCTTTTGCTAGCTATATGGCTCCAGAGTTTGCCTATAAAACTATACATTTCATTATTCATTTAAATTTTCTCATCTCTTTTTAAAATATCTAATATTTCATTTATGTTATCAATAAAATGAATACTACTTCCACCTGGCATATTCATTAAGTGCCTTTTACGAAAGAAGTATGCATCTGCATCTGCATCTTCAGTAAAGTTTAACAAAGAAACAGACCTATCGCCAAAAAAAATGAGGGCAGTTGAATATAGTCCAATAACAGATAAAAATTCATCAGGAATTAGCTCAATCGGTTTATTGGGATCTAGCTCAATTAATGAAAACTCTGAAAATTGATTTGAAATATTAAACCTCTCTGACTCCCTTGGATGGTCCTTAATTTCACACTGATAGCCATTTTCTAATAACAATTTAATTGCTTTCTTCAAGGCTAACATTAAATTATTATCATGGAACTCAGAATCTATAACAAAGAGAATTTTCTTTTCTTTAATTTTTTTTCTTAGGCTTACTCTGGGAGAAATATTATTTATTGTGATTGTTTTTGGGTATTTTTTTAACGAAAAACAAATCGAATTATTATTGATAATGCGATGAATATTAAACATTCTTTGGAACCAATAGAAAGTAAATATTCGATATGTTATCTTATCAAATCTGCAACCTGTGTCTTTAATAGGATTGCCGCTCATTGTTACTTGAGGAAAATAAGCACCTTTGGGCTTTATCAAAGAAATTAAGATATCTAATACTACCCAGCAACATTCATGAAAAAAATAAACTCTACAAGAGGTAAGCTTTAGCTTTAAAAGCTTCCATAATAGAATGATCACTTGTTTAAAGCGCAACTTAGGAAGAATGGTAAGCCTTATATAGGGATAATTGTCAGTTAGAAATTTATAGCTAGCTAGTAAATCTTCTGATGCGATTATAATCTCATTAATTTCCCATTTTTTTATATTCTTGTTAAGTTCACTAATTGGAAGAGTAGATGCGACAAATGCATAATTATTACTGTGGTCATTAATTGTCATACTTTTGTTAATAATTTGAAGACATTGTTTCCTTTAAAACTTCAATTTGTTTTCGGATAGTCTTCATTGATGTTTTAACCATAATTGGAATTGCCACTGACCTTTCAATAATTTCAATTGAAGGCTTTAAAAGTGATCTAAATTCATTTTTATTTGTATCCAAAATATCAAATAAATGCTCCCAGTATAATGCAAAATGCCATTGCACAGCATCAGGTAAGTTTTTTGTTCCTAAACCTGCTTTGTTTAAATTCCTAACAAAACCATCTGCTATTTTTTTATTATCAAACTGAAGAATTAAAGTATCGCATAATGGTATACATTTTTCTGGAATTTTTCTAAATTTGACGCCTTTGATTTTCTTAAACTCAGCCTCTAAAATTGAATAGAATCTTCTATTTTCATTAACTATAAAATCTAATTTTTTTAATTGAGCTTTTGCTATTACTGCTTGCACTTCTGTCATTCTATAATTAAATCCTGTAAGTCGGCATTTATCGCGTCCTCTTGGTACATTAGGTATATTCATATGACCATGATCATGATATTCACGAGCGCGAATATACAATTCTTTATCATTTGTAGTAATCATTCCACCTTCACCCGCAATGATTGTCTTTCCTGAATCAAAACTCCAAGTTGAGATATCTGCCTGAGCTCCTAATTTCTCACCGTTCCATTCAGCACCCAATGATTCACATGCATCATCTAAAATAGGTATTTTATTTTTACGGGCTATACGGTGTATTTCATCTTGATTGACTGCTACTCCAAGCATATGAACTGGAATTATTGCAGCAGTTTTATCGCTAATGGCAGCCTCAAGTTCATTAGCATTCATACCTAGAGTTTCATCAACATTTACAAAAACTGGTTTTGCACCAATATCAATTATTGCTTCAGCAGTGGCAATAAAAGTAAAGGCTTGAGTAACTACTTCATCTCCAGGCTTTACTCCAAGAGCTATAAGTGCAATTTTTAATGCAGCAGTACCTGAAGAAACTGCCTGGGCATATTTAACTCCAAGACATTTTGCAAACTCAGCCTCTAACTCACGAACATGATATCGATTTTTACGCAGGCTATCAAAGCCATGCGCAAAAAGAACACCACCATCATCAAATAGCTTGTTTACTGCATCTCTTTCTTCTTGACCCATTAATTCAAAGCCTGGCATTTTCAATTTCTCCTTAAATTCATTTAAAAGTAATTTAAATTTTAACTAACTATTCCTGAACTATGCATTGCTCTAGCAATACTAAGATCAAAATTTGTATCAATATCTATCCCATGGCTCTGAGGAATTAAACAAATTTCTGGATTACTGCCTACTAAATCATTTGATGCTAAAAATTCCATAGTATCTGAAATGTAAATACTTCCATCAATAAAAAAAGTCTCTAAAAAGCCTTGTCTTCCAATTTCTTTGTGTGAGTCTGATCTCAAATCTAACCTGCTAAATTTACCCTCATCACTCTTAACTAAGCAATCTCCTGGATGTTGAGATACTTCTGTTACTGAAACCAAGGTTTTCTTTTTTGAGCTTATAAACTTATTGATTGCATGATTAATATCATTACTAGTTCTAAAAGGAGAAGTAGGCTGAAGTAGCATGATATTTTTTGGCATTTGACCAAAACTAGCTTCATACCATTCTAAAGAATGTAGAACCACATCTGAAGTTTTCGAATCATCTAAAGACAAATTGCTTGGTCTAATAAATGGAGCATCAACTCCTATTTTCTTTGCTAAAGATATTATTTTTTCATCATCAGAAGATAAAACCAAACTATCAATTCTAGCCACTTGTTTAGCAGAATCAAATGTAAATTGAATCATCGGCTTATTACCAATTAATTGAAGATTTTTATTATCAATTCCTTTGGATCCTTTTCTTGCTGGAATGATTGCAAAAATATTATGACTGCTCATTCAAATACTCTCTTTGAATCTTTTTTTGCCTGTTCAAGCTGCTCATGTTGACCTATATCAAGCCAATACTCATGTAAAGGAAAAATATTTACTTCTAATCCATCATTAATTTGACTCTCTAAAAGAGAAGTCATATCAATGCGTGATATGCCATCAAGTTTTTTAATTAAGGATTGATTTAAAAGATAGATTCCCGCATTCACAAAAAACTTATGTATTGGCTTCTCAACAATACTTTTTAATTTTTGATTTTTTGACTTTACAACTCCATAGGGTACTTCGAAATCATATTCTCGGACACACATACTTGCAATACCACTATGATTATTATGAAAATTTAAGAAACTATTAAAATCAACTTTTGTTAGCAGATCCCCATTCATCATGAGCACTGGCAAATCATTATTAATTTTAGGCATTAACCCCAGTGAACCAGCAGTTCCAAGAGGGTTTTCTTCATAAACATAATTAATACTAACATCCCATTTGCTACCATCACCAAAATAGTCTTTAAGCATTTGTGCTTTATAGTGAGTTGAAATTACAAAATTATTAAAGCCAGACTCAATCAACTGCTTTAAGATAATTTCAAGAATCGGACTAGTGCCAATTTTTAATAGTGGTTTTGGTATCTTTTCAGTTAGTGGATGAAGCCTAACTCCAAAGCCACCTGCCATAAGAAAAACTGTATTATCATGTTTTTCAACTTCATAAGTATTTTGAAGTGTTTTAAGTCCAATAACTTTATCTTCATTATCTAAAATAGGTAACTGCAAAACATTTTTTTGCTTCATTAGAGTAAGAATTTGTTTCTCACTTAAATTATCCGAAATAGTAGATGGGCTAGTATGCATTATCTCCCCAAGTTGAACCTTCATATCTTTATGCTCAATCAATGCCCGACGAATATCTCCATCAGTAATTGTCCCTATCAATTTTTGATTATCATCAACTACCATAATAATTCTTAAAGCCTCCTCATTTAGGACTTTAATTGCCTCTTTCATAGTGCAATTTGACTTAAGAATTACTTTTCGCCATTCATACATAATTTCTTGCCTTCAAATGAGAACCAAACTACTGTATCAAAATCAAAGTGTATTTTACTATTAACTAGCCAATATTAAATAGCTAACTATAGAAATTATTTTTATCAACTTAAGCATTATTTTTGATGAATTTATTTGCAAAAACATCAGCAGTTAGTATCACTGATGAGTGAATATTACTTGCAGTAAAAGTATTAAGAGCACTTCCATCACAAATAAACAATCCATCTAAATTATGCACTTTAAAATCACAATTGATTGCATCAGAGGATCCACCAATTAGATGATAACCACTATAAATATTATCAATAATATATTTTTCAGGGTTATTTCTAATTAAGTCTTCTTGTTCAATTCTAAGAATATATTTATTTAAATACTCAGAATTTAGAAGCTTAAGGCAATAATCTAATCCAATTTTTAAATGCTCAATATCTTTTCTATGTGACAAGTATTTTGGATCAATCTCAATATCCGATCCATCAATCTGAATTTGGCCCTTTGATTTTGGAGAAATTGGAGTAATTGAAATTGAAAAACCTGGCTCTGCACTAAAGTAAGCTCCACTACTACCAAGTCTTCCAGACTCAGAGAATTGAAGTAATTGAATTCTGGTATCAATCACGCCATCATTATTCAAATCAAGATGGGCAGCTGATGTTGCTCCAGTTCCTTTCATCACAGTTGGCTTACCAAGCAAGTGCTTAACTAAAAGAGATAGCTTCTTTAAAAAATTTTTTGAAATTTCATTTAATGAACCAATATTATTTTTTGTTGTTACATTGATTCTAAGATTGGTATGATCTTGTATTCCAGCTCCAATATTGAGGTCATTTATTACTTTCGATATTTTTCTTTCACTTTTAGCAGCAGTTTTCTGAAGCACTTTACATGTTCCAATAACACCAGCAGCTAAGATTACATAATCTGACTTAATAGTAGCTTTATTTGTTTTGAGTCCAATAGTTTTTCCATCATCGTCAAATAAAATTTTATTAGCTACTAGTCCAGTTTGAATTTGAAATAAACTAACATCAATCACTGATAGCACTGATGACCTTAATATTTTTTTTACAGTATTAACAAGTCGTCCACAACCCTCTGTTTCCGAACTAACCATATCACCTTTGGGAATATTTTTTTTATTCAGTGCCCTAATGAAAGCCTCATCAATTTCATTTAGATGTGAATATGAGAGATTTATCTTATTTTTTTCTTTTTTTTCAAAAGAAAATAACTGGTTATAACTTTCAAGTAATTCAGAGTAAGTAAAATTGTATTTTTGCAACATAGGCTCCCATTGCAATCGACTTCCAAATGAATGTACGCATCCATTAATTACTGAAGCGCCACCTATTACTTTTGATTCAAAAAAAGGTATCTTAC
>MDTF01006789.1_pt1 | contig 45834 bp, 46 predicted proteins | sample 811191 | NCBI WGS metagenome assembly MDTF01 (sample SAMN05326649, study PRJNA326480) | marine metagenome | isolation source: seawater | place: Southern Ocean | collected 2011 | reverse complement strand
TTCAGGGCGATTTTAGGTCTTAGTCATAGCGTAACAAATGATATTTTTTCTTGCCGAGGCGAACCAAATAATAGCGCCCATAATAGGCCTCGGCGCGAGAAAAATTATCCGCACCCAACATATTGTCAGCGCTCGACTTGGCCACACCGTTAATAAATACCGAATTTCGGCTCAATGCATCCTTTACTTCGCGGCCAGACTTAACCAATCCGCAGTCAACGAACAACTGGGTCAAGGGAGCTGCGACGCTCTGATCGAGAATCGATGTCGGCAAACCATCCTGCTGCAATTGTTCGAAATCGGCCTCAGCCAGTCCGGACGCATCGCCGCTAAACAGTACCTCACTAATGCGTACCGCGGCCAAAAGCCCGGGCTCACCATGAACCAAGCGCGTCACTTCAGCGGCGAGCAATGCCTGCGCCTCGGGCCGACCCTGAGATCCACTATCGCGCGCCTCCACTGCGTCAATCTCCTCGATCGGCAAAAAAGTAAAGTAGCGCAGAAAACGGTAGACATCGGCATCGGCGACGTTGAGCCAGAATTGGTAAAAACTGTAGGGCGACGTCTTAGCCGCATCGAGCCAGATAGTGCCGGCCTCGGTTTTGCCAAACTTACTGCCGTCTGACTTGACGATCAATGGCATGGTCATACCGTAACACTGCGCCTGAGTCTGCCGGCGGCTTAAATCGATGCCGCCGACAATATTACCCCACTGATCGCTGCCGCCGATTTGCAATGTGCATTTGTGCCGTCGATAGAGTTCAGAGAAATCAAGCGCTTGCAGCAAAGAGTACGAAAATTCGGTGAACGACATTCCCGCGCCTTCGCGATCAATGCGCTGCTTAACGGATTCCCGCGCGATCATACTATTGACCGAAAAATGCTTACCAACATCGCGCAAGAAATCGAGGATGTCAACGCCCGCGGTCCAGTCTAGGTTGTTAACGATCATTGCTCTATTTTGCGAGTCGCCATCAAAATCTACGAACTGGCGAGTTTGAGCACGGAGCTTATCAACCCAACCCGCAACCACGCCCGGGCTATTTAACTTTCGCTCCTCAGCCTTAAAACTGGGGTCTCCAATCAGCCCCGTCGAGCCACCCAGCAATATGATTGGCCGGTGTCCAGCCTGCTGAAAGCGCCGCAATACCAGCAATGGTACCAAGCTGCCAATATGCAGACTATCGGCCGTCGGATCAAAGCCGCAGTACAGCGTTATCGACTTGTCGAGATGGGACTCTAGCTCTTGTTCTGCCGACTGCTGCGCTATCAAGCCACGGGCCTGCAACTGCGCCAACAACTCTCTGCCTGTGTACTTCATTGGGACCAATATCCAGGGTAATTTACGGAGCGCTAACTCTACAGAATGGCGAGGTAAATACAAGATGTTAATATTTTGCTAACTACACCGGCCACTGGCGAACATAAAATAGTTGTTCACAACAGCCTGCAACAGGTTGGCAACCAAGGATTTATTCATATAGACTCAACACCTTACCGCCATGCGCTGCAATTTTTATGAGTTTAGACAGCAGATTTAAATCGTCCTTGCGCATGCCTGAATCGGTCTGGTCGCTGTTGCGGGCGTTCCCTCAGCGCCACGCAATCGCGTCGGCGCTGGTGGCCAGCTTTTTGTTGGGACTAATCGCCTTTCCAACCGATCAGGGCGGCGACAGCCGCCAGGTTATCGAAACCATTGAACTAGAGCTAAAAAGCGCCGAAGTCAGCGCACCTGTGAGCCCCGCGCCGGTTGCGATAGCGCCGCAACCAACGCTGCGCTGGCGGGCGGTCAAAGTCGAGGACGGCGACAACCTGTCGACGCTCTTTGTACGCGCAAACCTGCCGGCCAGCGAGATTTATAATCTGACCGCATCACCCGGCGGCGATTTACTCGGCAACTTATACCCAGGTGACCAGTTCCGCATCGGCGTCGACGGCACCGACAAAGTCATCCAACTGGAGTATATAAAATCACCGCTGACGCGCTATATTTTTGCCTATCACGACGGCGCTTATCGCACAGAAAAGCGCACTCGCAAGGCCGACGTACTGCTCGGCTTTCGGCACGGTGTGATACGCGACTCCCTCTACAACTCCGGTAAGCGCGCGCAACTGCCCGACAAGATCATCATGGAACTGGCCAACATCTTTGGTTGGGATATCGACTTCGTGTTTGATATCCGCGAGGGGGACCAATTCTCGCTGTTGTTTGAAGAACGCTACCTCGACGGCCAACAGCTCGATGCCGGCGATATTATCGCCGCCTCCTTTACCAATCGCGGCAAAACATACCGCGCAGTGCGCTATCAAAATAGCGACGGCTCGACGCAGTATTACTCGCCCGACGGCTTGAGTATGCGCAAGACATTTTTGCGTACGCCACTGGATATTTTTCGCATCAGCTCGGGCTTTAATCTCAAGCGTAAGCACCCGATCCATAAAAAAATCAAAGCCCACCGCGGCGTCGATTATGCCGCGCCGCGAGGCACTCCGGTGTATGCAGCCGGCAAGGGCAAGGTGGTAGAGGCAGGTTTCCATCATGCCAACGGCAACTACATCTTTATCCAACACGGTCAGACCTACATGACCAAATATCTCCACCTACACAGTAAAAAGGTCAAAGTTGGACAAACCGTATCGCAAAAGATGATGATTGGCACGGTCGGCTCAACCGGCTACTCGACCGGCCCGCACCTGCACTATGAATTTTTGGTCAATGGGGTACATAAAAACCCGCGCACGGTGAAACTTCCACAGGCTGATCCCATAGAGGTCGACGAAAACAAGAGCTTTAAACGCACCACCAAACCCCTTTTGGTACGATTGGCAATCTACGAGCAGGCATCCCGACAAGCATTGGATGCCCCTTTGGACCCCGCCAATGCCAACTGACCGACTGCCGCGGTGAATCATTCTGAGTTATACGTTGGCTTGATGTCCGGCACTAGCTTAGATAGCGTCGATGCAGTGTTGGTGGAGTCGCAATCGGGACAGTTCAACATGATTGGACACCACTCCCACTCGATCCCGGCAAAGCTCAAGGACGCCATACTCAAACTCTGCCAACCGGGAGATGACACGCTACAATTGTACGCAGAAACCGATGTCCAACTCGGCGAATTGTTCGCCGATGCGACCTTGCAGTTATTCGCCATACACCGCATACAACCCAGCGCAGTCACGGCTATTGGCAGCCACGGACAGACCGTGCGGCACCTCCCGCCGAGCGATAATTGGATTGGATTTTCACAACAAATCGGCGATCCTAATATCATCGCCGCGCTCACCCGTTGCGCCACGGTAGCTGATTTTAGACGCGCTGACATCGCGCTGGGAGGCCAAGGGGCGCCTCTGGTTCCAGCCTTTCATGAGGATTTTTTTGGGCACAGCGAACGCCACCGAGTGATCATCAATATTGGCGGCATTGCCAACATCACATCACTACCGCCATCGAATCTCTGTATCGGCTTTGATACCGGTCCCGGCAATTTATTGCTCGACGCTTGGTGTTGGCTGAATCGCCATCAACCGTTCGATCGCAATGGCGAATGGGGAGCTAGTGGCGCGGTCAACGAACAACTCTTGGAACGCCTAAAAGCGCATCCATTTTTTTCCTTGCCTAGCCCAAAAAGTACCGGACGCGAGAGCTTTCACCTCGACTGGCTCAACCAACAACTGTGGAAACAGTTTGGCGACGATGGCCCGCCAGCGGCACAAGATGTGCAGGCGACGCTCTGCGCGCTGACTGCCGACAGCATTGCCGAGAGCGTTTTAACTCTTGATGTGTCAGCCGATGAAGCGTTTGTGTGTGGTGGTGGTGCTCACAACAGTGCGCTTATGTCACGGCTTGAAAAGCAACTCCAAGGCGTGCCACTATTAACCACAGCGGCCCTCGGACTCGATCCAGACTGGGTTGAAGCGGTTGCCTTTGCCTGGCTAGCAATGCGCCGCATACACCATTTGCCGGGGAATATGCCGAGCGTTACCGGCGCCCAGCGTTATGCTGTTCTAGGCGGTTTATACAGTGCATAACTGGCCGGCGGGTGCCTCGATTTTATCCCGAAGCAGTAAGCTAGATAGAAAAAGAAGCCCCGCAACCACAAGTGGTCTGGGCATTAGGGTTACTAATTAAAAATCGCGAACCCATCAGGCTCTGTTCATAGTCAACGGTAGAGCCCGCTAGGTACTGATAACTCAGAGAATCGACCAGCACCGTGACGCCGTCGCGACTCACCGGCGTATCGTCCTCAGCCATAACCTCTTCAAATGAGAACCCGTACTGAAAGCCCGAGCAGCCACCGCCAGTGACATAAACCCGCAGCTTTAAGTCGCAATTGTCCTCTTCGACCTTCAAACTTTTTAATTTTTCCACGGCGCTGGCAGTTATTTCCAACGCGCTAGGAATGTAGGTTTCCACTTCTGACATGGACATATCCCATCTCTGTGCGTGTATATTTAGCCGAACGCTAAGGCCAATCGATCTAGATCATCACCGCAGCCCAGACGGCTACTTACTATCTGCGCTCTGCGCCTCTTTGGGGAACTTGCTAATGTTGGTACTCTCCTGCTCGAGAACAAAACTACCCACCACTTCGGCGCCCTTTTCAACCTCGATAAGACTGTAATGAATATTGCCTTCAATCACCGCCTTTGACGCCAACTTCACCAGATTCCCAGCGTAGATGTTGCCTTTGACGTGGCCATTAATGACCACATCGCCAACCCAAATTTCACCCTCGAGCAAACCGCCATGCAGCACTCTAACGCGAGAACTTTGATCGTCGGAGCGAACATTTCCCACCACCGTACCTTCAATTTCAAGGCTACCGGTGAAGTGGATATCCCCTTCGACTCTCGTCCCTTGAGCGATCAACGTCGTCGCACCATGGGTAGATACATTTTCTTTGTTGCCAAACATAGTTATCCCTCGTATTGCCAGGCGAAATCTTGCGCCACGGCTATTTTCTTCTCCCAAGTATAGCGCAAACTGATGGCCACGTTAGCAGGCTCAAAGCCATCCGGCAATTGCATAATACCCTGATGGATAGAAAAGTACTTAAATTCGAGCTTTAACGGCATTGCCTCAACCTGTTCATCAAGTTCAGACAGGCTCAATGACGTCTTGACACCCCGGTTGAGCCCCTCAACTTGCATCTCTGTAAATACGCTAATCAACTTCATTTTCGAGGTTTTTTGACGCGCAACCCAGCGGTATTTAATACGCCCATCATCCAATTTCGCCAAACTGAAATCGCCGACCGACAAACCACTCGGGCTATCGGTATCCTGCAGTAGATCGCGGTAGAGTTTTAGGTCCTCGTCTCGCGCAAAGATCTGACGTTGTAGAATCACCATCTGTTGACGGGTATTTTCCAGCGCCACGGCGTCGACTTCAGAACTTAGTAAGATGCTACTCAACTGCTCTTTACGAAGCTTTAAATCCTCCTCTACCGCAACCAAGCGCTCATCTAGCAGCTTTTTTTCAGCCAGTATCGCGGACGATTCATAGCCACCCCACTGACGACCGATGAACAGAGCTAAAGTCACCATCAGCAGCGCAACGATTACCCACACCAGTCGCCGCCCGGGCCGATGAGCGACGACGATTGATTTGCGTTCGACGTTCACGGCGTCAGTGCCGCCGCGCCCAAACCGCTAATTTCGGGCCAAGAAAACATCAGATTCATGCACTGAATAGCCTGCCCAGACGCCCCCTTGGTCAAGTTATCTTCGACCACCAGAACCACCACCTTACGCCCTCCGGCGGGGCGGTGAACGGCAATTTGGCAATAATTAGAGCCGCGCACGCTTCGGGTTTGCGGATGATCACCCAGCGGCAGCACTTCGACAAATGGCTCATTTGCGTAGCGGCGCTCAAACAGAGCCTGAACATCGACCTCAGTGTCGGTCAAATTGGCATACAAGGTGGCATGGATTCCACGGTTGATCGGCAACAGGTGGGGCACAAAAGTCAGCGCCACATCATCGCCAGCGATGTCCGATAAAGCCTGTTGAATTTCCGGCAGATGGCGGTGGCCACTGGCCGCATAGGCGCGATAACTGTCACTCACCTCGGCGTGCAGGTTGGCGATACTGGCCTGCCGTCCGGCGCCAGTGACGCCCGACGCCACATTCGCGACTATGTCTGTCAAGTCGATACAACCGGCCTGTAATAATGGCATCAAACCGAGTTGTACGCTGGTCGGATAGCAACCGGGACAGGCAATCAAATCGGCGTCGGCTATGGCCGTGCGATTAAACTCGGGTAACCCATAGACCGCTCGCGGGACATAATCTGGCGCGCTGTGGGATCGACCATACCACTGCTCCCACAGAGCAATATTGCGAATTCGAAAATCAGCCGAAAGATCGATCACTCGAATACCTGCCTTGAGCACCTGCGGTACCAGTGCCTGTGCGACACCATGAGGGGTGGCAAAAAATACCACATCGCACCCGCTCAAGACCTCTAAAATTGGGGCGCAAAACACCAAGTCCACCACCCCCCGCAATCCGGGAAATATTGCGTCGACGCGCTCACCAGACTCGCTGCGAGAGGTCACTACCACAACCTCGGCATACGGGTGTTGGGCCAACAGTCGCAATAGTTCGGCGCCGGTATAGCCAGTTGCGCCTACAATCCCCACTTTGACCATCAATATCCCCTTTTTATTATCCAAATCGAACCGCGGCCTTTATAATAGCGTAACCCATCCTGCGCTGCGGTGTTAATCTGGCTTTTGTGCGCTCGAAGACGGTTGAGTTACCGCGATCAATTTTCCCGAGGTATTAGATGTACGAATGGGCCAAAGCCTTTCACCTAATCTCCATGACAGCTTGGTTTGCCGCGCTGTTTTACCTGCCGAGGCTGTTTGTTTATCACGCTATGGCAGATGACAGCATCAGTATCGAGCGCTTCAAAATTATGCAGCGCAAACTCTATCGCGGCATTGCCAATCCATCGATGATCGCAACGCTCGGATTTGGCATCTGGTTGTTGTCACTGGCACCCGACTACTACCTAAAGCAGGACTGGTTTATCGCCAAGATCGCCGTGGTGTTGGCGGTCGTCGGATATCACTACAGTTGCAGCGTACACTTAAACCGCTTCGCCACCGACAGTAATCAAAAATCCCATCGCTATTTCCGGGTTTTTAACGAAGTGCCAGTGCTGTTTTTAACCGGCATCGTCATCTTGGTCGTGGTCAAGCCGTTTTAACCGCAGCCTCGATAAATAGAGCGCGGCGGTAATCTTGCGCAATGCGCCCTTCAAATTAGCGCCTTAAATTTATCCAGCGCAATATTGGCCCCGCAAATCACTAGCACCACCGACTGGCCGATAAACTGCTCTCGATAGCGCCCCACACTCGCCACCACTACACCAGCGGCACCCTCGATAATTTTGTGATGTTGCTGGGCAATACTGCGAATGCCCTGGGCAATCTCATCTTCGCTCACCAGCAAACAGCGATCGACCACCGATTGGCAGATCTCAAATGTCACCGAATCCTCTTCGATACCTCCGGCAGAACCGTCGGACAAGGTTTCTTTCTCAACCTCCATACCGACGATTTCGCCAGCCGCCAGACTGAGGCACATATCGGCTGAATTTTCCGGTTCACAGCCGACTATTTGGGTCTTGGTTGAGACCCGCTTTAAATAACTCCCCACTCCGGAGATCAGTCCACCGCCACCCATAGTAATCAACACTGAATCGATTTTGTCGAGCTGCGCCTCGAGCTCAATGCCAATCGTACCCTGCCCACCAATCACCTGAAGATCATTGTAGGGCGATAGCCACGTCTTGTTCTCTCGCGCCGCGGTGGCCTTGGCGAATACTTCAGTCGACAGTGGGTCATCGTCGTGCAGTACCACCTTGACCGGATAGTCTTTCAGTGCCTCAATTTTCGCTTTGGAAGCCGTGGCTGGAAGGTAAACCGTACCCTGACCCGAGGTTATCTCCAATGCTCGGGCATAGCCAAGTGCATGATTGCCACTCGACGAGGTAATGGTGTCGGTAATGCCGCGCTGCTGCAAATAGAGCAGTTTGTTGAGACTGCCGCGGGCTTTAAATGAACCGGTATGCTGTTCACTCTCTAACTTTAGATACACCTTGCCCCGAATGAGCTTACCTAGCGCCTTGGACTCAACCAAGGGTGTAGTTAACGTGTGTGCGCGTATTCTCGACTCTGCATCGATGACTTCGTTGTAAACATCCATATTGAAGATCCTGAGTGCAAAAAACATTGTTGTGAGTAACAGTCGCTTAACGGTGATTACAATCAGTCATTGGCCGATTGTTTGTCGCTCGGAGCAATAGTATAGCCCTACGCACAGCCAACTAAAGGATTTTAGGCCTCTAGCTACCGGTATTTTCAAGTGACCCATCAGAGATACCAACGGGAGATCGCAACACCCTCAATAACCGCTTTTACGATCTACCCGATACAGCAAAGGTCGACCGGTCTGGCTACGCCAAACATTGGCAGCAATTACCCGCGAAGCGCTTTCGGGGCGCGTTGCTGCAGCGATATGTGGGGTGACAGTGACCTTGGCATGCGCCCAAAAAGGGTGTTCCGGCGGCAGTGGTTCGCACGCAAACACATCCAACGTAGCATGCTCTATATGGCCTTTATCGAGGGCCTCGAGCAGCGCGCTATCATCGATCAGAGCGCCGCGCCCCGGATTGATCAACACCGCCCCACGCGGCAGACTCGCGAGGCACTTGGCATCGATGCAGTTGCGCGTCTGCGGGGTGAGCGGCAACAGCGTAATGATTATCTGAGCACCTTTGAGGGCGTTGTTGAACCACCGTTCACCGCAATACATCTCGACGCCGGTTATCCGTTTGCGCGTTCTACTCCAGCCAGTGACTGGAAAACCAAGATCTGCCAACGCTTCGGCGCAGGCGCGGCCCAAGGCCCCCATACCGAGAATGGTGACCGGTCGATCTGCTGCCAACGGAGTTATTTTACTGCGCCAAATACCATCTTGCCCAAAAAGATGACGGTCCATCCCGAGGTGATGTCGGAGGCTGTGGCCGACCACCCACTCAACCATACCGCGCGTCAAATTTTGATCGACCATACGCGTTAACGGTGAACTCAACGTGCTATTGTCGACGACATTTTCCACCCCAGCCCAAAGCCCCATGACTGCCTGACAGCGGCTGTAGGGGGTAAAATCTTCGAGTGGCCCACTGGGGTCGTAAACAATATAATCGACCTCCTCTGGCGGGCAAGACGGGAGCAATGAAAACTCCAACCCGCGGTCGGTCAACGCCTCATTTAAGGGCGCCTGGTACTCATCCCAACTCTGCTGGTGGCCAGCAAACAGTATATTGATCATCGGTCACCTGCCATCGGCTTATCAAATGTCTGTATATTTTAATTATTTGACCATCGTTAACCGGTCTAAATTGCATCCATAGACCCATTACAATCGCTTCGCAATGCGCGGATTATAACGCATTAATTTAACATGGCCCGCTCCACAATCGGTGGCTGCTGGGTTGAAAAATAACCCGCGGCACTGTCACCCAATACGCAGGTGGCGCGAGCACAGATTGTGGTCCGTCGATTTACCCAAAAATATGCGCATCAACGCTAAGTGTACCGCGATCCACGAGTGGATCAATCGCGTACACATCGGTCTTGAGCGAGTATCTAAAGTAGTCACTGCGACGGCACTGCCGCTAGCGTCAAATGTTGCAACTCGCTACACTCTCGAGACCGCCATCGAGCGGTTAAATCTTAGCAAAGGATAGTGACATGCCGACTTCAAACAATCGCTCTGTAGAACTTTTCGCAGCCGCGCAACGGCACATACCGGGCGGAGTGAACTCGCCAGTCCGCGCTTTTAAGGCAGTTGGAGGAACGCCGGTCTTTTTCCAGCGCGCTAAAGGCGCTTATATGTATGATGCCGACGACAACCGCTATATCGACTATGTGCTGTCGTGGGGGCCGATGCTCTTGGGTCACGGTCACGAGACAGTGCTACAGAGTATTCGCGACCAGCTAGATCGCGCCATGACCTTCGGCACACCGACGGAACTCGAGGTCAGCCTAGCCGACAAAATCTGCGCCATCGTGCCGGGAATGGAGATGATCCGCATGGTCAATTCCGGTACCGAAGCGACCATGAGCGCCATTCGTTTGGCACGCGGGGCGACCGGGCGCGACACGATCATTAAATTTGAGGGCTGCTATCATGGGCATTCCGATTCGCTGCTGGTAAAAGCCGGGTCCGGCGCGCTGACGCTCGGCGTGCCAAGTTCGCCTGGAGTGCCCGCTTGTTTAGCCGAACACACCCTGACACTGACCTATAACGACATTCAGCAGGTGCAGCAAGTGATGGCCGAGATCGGTGATCAAGTGGCGGCGATTATTGTAGAACCGGTAGTTGGCAATATGAACTGTGTACCACCCATACCGGGATTTTTGCAGGCTTTGCGCGATACCTGCACCGCCAGTGGGACGCTCTTGATTATCGACGAAGTGATGACCGGTTTTCGTATCAGTCAACGAGGGGCCATTGGCTACTATGGGATCGATGCCGATCTCATCTGCCTCGGTAAGGTTATCGGCGGCGGCATGCCGGTCGGCGCCTTTGGCGGCAAACGTGCCATTATGGAACATATTGCGCCCCTCGGTCCGGTGTATCAAGCCGGCACACTCTCGGGCAACCCAGTGGCCATGGCATCCGGGCTGGCGACCCTCGAGCTGATTTCAAAACCGGGGTTCTTAGAACCTGTAAGCGCGCGCACCAGTCAACTCGTCGAGGGCTTGGAGGCGCGTGCCAAAGCTGCCGGAATTCCTCTCACCAGCAACCACGTGGGCAGTATGTGGGGGATCTTTTTTTCTGACGAAGAAAAAATCACTAACTACCAGCAGGTCATGCAATGCGATACCGAGCGCTTTGCCAAGTTCTTCCACGGCATGCTCGCAGAGGGCGTCTATTTAGCGCCCGCCTCCTATGAGGCAGGCTTTATGTCGGCGGCCCACACCGACCAAGACATTGCCGACACTCTGGACGCCGCCGAACGCGTTTTTGCTACCCTATAGTCGCGACGCTGACGCGGGCACTACCACCTGAATTACCGCCATTTGCGCTTTGCGGTAGGTAGTGGTGCTATTTTTGCGTATTATGGCGGTTCGTTCTCGCCGTCAATACTGTCTTGGAGTCAGCATGAACTTTATCAGCAATCGCGGCGCCTACCCCGCCACACGCATGCGGCGCACACGGTCAAGCGACTTTTCGCGGCGGCTAGTCAGCGAAAATCGTCTATCGGTAGACGATTTAATCCAACCGTTATTCGTGGTCGAAGGCGTAAAACAGTCGCAAACGGTGCCATCGATGCCAGGCATTCGGCGCCTGTCGATCGATCTGCTGGTCGAAGAAATCCAACAACTTGAGGCCCTGGAGATTCCGGCGATTGCCCTATTTCCAGTTGTCGACCCGACGCTCAAATCACCACTTGCAGAACTGGCCTATAACGATGACGGCTTGATTCAGCGCGCCATAGCGGCGGCTAAACGCGCGGCACCCAAGGTCGGAGTGATCGCCGATGTCGCTCTCGACCCCTACACCAGCCATGGGCAGGATGGTGTTGTTGACGCGGATAGCGACGAGGTATTAAATGATCAAACCAATGAGATTTTAGTCCGACAGGCGCTATCCCTCGCCGAGGCCGGAGCCGATGTGGTGGCGCCATCGGATATGATGGATGGCCGCATCGGCGCCATTCGACGCGCACTCGAACAGCGGGGCTATAACAACACCCAAATTATGGCTTACGCAGCCAAGTATGCCTCCGCCTACTACGGCCCCTTTAGAGACGCCGTGGGATCGGCAAGCAACCTCCAAGGAAATGGCAAAAAGGGCTATCAAATGGATCCAGCGAATAGTGACGAGGCACTGCACGAATGCGCCCTCGACTTGGCTGAGGGTGCCGACATGATCATGGTCAAGCCTGGCATGCCCTACTTGGATATAGTACGCCGCGTCAAAGACCAACTCAAAGCACCGACCTTTGCCTATCAAGTCAGTGGTGAGTACGCCATGCACTGCGCCGCCTTCGACAATGGCTGGCTCGACCGCAACACCGTCATGCTGGAGTCGCTACTGGCTTTTAAGCGGGCTGGCGCGGACGGCATATTGACCTATTTCGCCAAGCAGGCAGCGCAATTATTAACCCACCAAGAATCCGCCTAAGCGAGGAATTCGTCCAACCCATGCGCCTCGACAAATACATCAGCAATGCGACCGATCTGTCTCGCAGCCAGGCTAAACGTGCAATCAAGCACTCGCTAGTGACTATTGACGAACGCACCATTAGGGATCCCGCGCTGAAAGTCGCGGCAAACCAAACGGTAGCGATCGAGGGCGCGACCATCCGACACGCCGAAAATCGCTATTTTATGCTCAACAAACCCGCTGGAGTAGTTTCTGTCAGCAAGGACAGATTGCACACCACGGCCCTGCAACTGGTCTACGAACACCGAGCCGAAGCGCTACAGATCGCAGGGCGACTGGATATTGACAGCACTGGATTGCTGTTGATTACCGATGATGGTGAGTGGAACCATCGCCTGACATCGCCGCGCTCGAACTGCGCCAAACTATATCGTGTGGGCCTAATGAACGCGATCGGCGCAGATTACGCCGCTCTGCTCGCCGACGGCGTGCAACTGGAGGGCGAAAAGCACCGCTGCTTGCCCGCCACCATGCAACAGATCGACAGCCACCAACTGAGCCTGCAAATTGCCGAGGGCAAGTATCATCAGGTCAAGAGAATGTTCGCAGCGCTCGGCAATCATGTGGTCAGCCTGCACCGGACCCAAATCGGCACTATCCTGCTCGACCCCGAGCTCGAACCCGGCGATTATCGCCCACTGACCTGCGCCGAAGTGGCATCGATCCAGTGAGCGGTGACTATATAACCGACCGAAGTGTAGACTTACTTCTACAAAAACTGTCCGACTGCAGTGGTCCGGTGCTGATCATTGCCGACGAAAACTGGACACTGACCGACTGGACTGCGGTTGGGCAAGCGCACCACTGCTCCATCGACGTTATCAGTAATCGCATCGATGTCGCCAACAATGCAACTGCGGGGGGCGTGTCGTGCCATTTCAGCGATTTTGATTTTAGCCAGCTACCGGCGGCGCATTACCAGGCAGTGCTATATCGAGTATCCAAAGAGCGCGCCACCAGTCACCACGTTATCAACCACGCCGCCACTCACCTTCTAATACCCGGCGGAACGCTGTTGCTCAGTGGTGCCAAGAACGATGGTCTAAAAAGTTACCTCAAGCAGGCCTGCCAACTTTTTGGCGATCATACTCAGGCCGAAAAACACGGTTCTGCGTACCGCGCCTCGATCTGTCTCCGCGCCCTCGCATGCTCTCCACTGATGGACAAAAATTACGCCGCAATAAGGTCGCTAAACAGTCTCGACCAGGGTCGCTATCACAGCAAACCGGGCGTTTTTGGTTGGGATAAAATAGATCGCGGTAGTGCTTTTTTAATCGACCATTTAGGGGCTTTTTTAGCGCTGTTTACAACCCCGCCAAAATCTTTATTGGATCTCGGTTGCGGCTACGGTTACCTCGCCTGTGAGGCAAGTCGCCACGGTTTTAACGAGATTGTCGCAAGCGATAACAATGCCGCTGCGCTCAGCGCATGTCGAGAAAATTTTGCCCGCCTATTAACGGTGCCTAACCGCGTCGTTGCCGGTGATGCCGGCGGTAACATTGAGCAGCGCTTTGATGTATTACTGTGCAATCCGCCGTTCCACGCGGGGTTTTCCGTCGATGGCCGTCTAGGAATAAAGTTTTTACGCAACGCTCGACGGTTGCTGGCCATATCTGGTCGCGCGCTGTTTGTCGTCAACCGCTTTATAATGCTGGAAAAATACGCCAGAGAACACTTTAAACGAGTCAACGTAATCGCCGACAATGGCGCATATAAGCTGGTTGCATTGAGCCATTAGGCAACCACCAAGAGAATTAAACAGGCGCCACTATGAGCGCCGTCTAGAAACAGCCCAACCGATGCCAAGGGATCATTTATGAAAACGCCAAAACGCCTGCAACCACTACTGGAAGATGGTGTGATCGATGCGGTAATTGGCCAATTGATGAGCGGTAAAGAGGCGACCGTCTACACGGTGCGCTGTGGTACCGAAATTCGCTGCGCCAAGGTTTATAAAGAAGCTGCCAAACGCAACTTTAAAAAAGCCTCCCAGTATCGCGAGGGCCGTGGCGTGCGCAACAGTCGGCGCGCTCGAGCAATGGACAAGGGTTCAAAGTATGGTCGCCAGCAGCAGGAGGAGAGCTGGCAAAATGCCGAGGTGGATGCGCTCTATAAACTCGCCAATGCGGGTGTCAGAGTACCGACACCCTATGGTTGTTTCGACGGCGTATTACTCATGGAGTTGGTGGTTGACGAGCGCGGTCAGGTCGCACCGCGATTGAGCGAAGTGTCGATGACCGCCGAGCAGGCGCTCGAAGATCATGCGCTGATGATGCACTATGTGGTATTGATGCTCTGCGCCGGCCTAGTTCACGGCGATTTGTCGGAATTCAATGTCCTAGTCGACGATTACGGACCGGTCATCATCGACCTTCCCCAAGCAGTCGATGCTGCGGCCAATAACCACGCCGCTGCCATGCTGCGTCGTGACATCGAAAACATGACGCAATACTATGCGCTGTTTGCTCCAGAATTGCTCGAAACCCGCTACGCTGAAGAGATTTGGCATCTATATAAAGAGGGTAATTTAACACCCGATACACCGCTTTGCGGTGAATTTCAAGACGCCGAGGGAAGCTCCGACGTGGACGGAGTGCTGGCAGAAATCCAAGCCGTCCTAAAAGAGGAAGAATGGCGTCAAGAGAGACAGGCAGAGGATGTCTAACCCGCTGGGATATGGTTACCTGAAGCCAATCTAAAGACCCATCGCGCGCCGAATAATGCTCTGCTTTAACCCCGGACTGCGGTCCAACTGGCGCATTCCGGCGTTGCGCAACGCCCGCACAGTCAGTTGCGGCGCGGCAAATAACCGCTGAAAGAACTCCATGGCGACCATCATCGACAAGTTGTCCGCTTTGCGACGACGCTGAAACCGACTTAACGTCGCCAGCGCTCCGATGTCACAACCGCGCTGCTGGGCGCGACTAATTTCCTCGGCCAATACCTGTATATCGGCAAACCCGAGATTCACGCCCTGACCTGCCAACGGATGAATGCTGTGCGCAGCATCACCGACTAACGCAACACCGCGCGCGATATAGTCCAGCGCATGGCGCTGCCTTAACGGCACCAAGAAACGCTGCTTAACGGCGAGCACCTGGCCCAAGCAATGTTCGCTTGCGACGCTCAATCGGCGACAAAACTGATCGTCGTCAAGCGCCATCAAGGCCTCAGCCACCGCGCTATCCTGAGACCAAACGAGGGAGCAAAAATGTGCCTCGCGATCGCTTGGCAGTGGTAATAGTGCCATAGGGCCAGTAGGCATAAAGGATTGCCAAGCGGTAGCGAGGTGGGCCTGTTCAGTTTTAACGCAGGCGACAATAGCCGACTGCCGATAATCCCATTCACGGGTGGCTAGACCGGTGGCCCGACGCACTTGCGAAGCGGCACCGTCGGCACCGATCAACAAACGCGTGCAGAGCCCCTCTCCACTGCCGAGTTGCACTAATGTGGAGCCATCGGCCATCGCGGGGGCAATGCTCTGAACGATCTCTGGGCAGTACAGAATCACGTTATCATAATCCTCCAGTGCGTCGATGGCGGCGCCTTGAAGAACACAATTTTCAACGATATGGCCAAGATTCGACGCGCCTAAGTCATCGCAATTAAAGCGCACTCGGCCGGTTCCCTCGGCATCCCAAACCTCCATTTTGGTGTACTCACAAATACGCTCGCGAGCAATCGCATCCCACAGCCCGCAGCCGTCGAGCAAGCGTCGTGTACGCTCGGTAATCGCCGATACGCGCGGGTCGAAATCGCCACCACGCAGGTCGCGATACGGCCGCGATTCGATCAGCGCAATCATCAACGATGGATTGGCTCGCGCCAGCAAACAGGCACAAATCGCTCCAATCATACCGGCGCCAATCACGACGACATCGACATCCTTGACGTGCGCGCTAGACATATAGATCAGCTTGCAAGTGACCCATGCCCAACTGGGCAAAACGCCGGCGCAACGGCGCCAACACATTCATCGCCATCAACGCGACATTGCGACCCGCAACCAGTCCCGGCGAGCGCGGTGTGAACATCGCCGGCAATCCCCGCGTCAGCGCTAACACTCGCTGTTGATCAGCCGACTGCGCCAACCGGTATTCCTCGAGCACACCGATAGACGAAAAGTCTTGGCTGCCAGCACGTGCTCTACCCATAGTCAACGCCAAACTCGCGGCATCGCGCAGTGCTAGATTAAAGCCCTGCCCAGCAACCGGGTGCAAACTGTGTGCGGCATTGCCCAGCAGCGCAATGCGACTGCGTACCTGCTCTGCCACCAATCCGGTGTTCAGTGAATAACTAGCGCGCGCTCCAACGTGACTAAAGAGTCCCGTTCGGTAGCCAAATTGATCCTGTAACGCCGCCAAGAAATCCGCGTCCGAGAGTTGCATTGACGCCGCCGCACACTCGCTAGGTTGGGTCCATACCAGTGCAGCTCTGGGTTGCCCCCGATAGGTTGATAACGGCAATAATGCCATTGGTCCGAGCGCGGTGAAACGCTCATAGGCAACGCCGTTATGGGCCTTACCCAAACCGATATTGGCAACGATCGCGGCTTGCTGGTGGTCCTTCACAGCAGTCTCAAAACCAAGCCTGGCGGCGGTTTTGGAGCTGGCACCGTCAGCAATAATTAACAGTTTTGCCGACAGTGGCATTGCTTCTTCGCCGAGCTTGAGGTGCACCCCCTCGGTCCCGAGCGTCACCGACGACACTCGACTGGAGCGCTGAACATCGATTTTTTTCTCGCTCAGTTGGCGCGTCAACTGAGCACTCAAATGATGATTTTCGACCACATAACCCAGCGCATCGACACCAGCATCGCCGGCGGTAATGCGAGTAATCCCAGGATAACCGCGGTCACTCACATGAATACAATCGAGCGCATTGGCGTGCCGTTGCAGCCCTTGCCAGACACCAAGTTGCTGAAAAATTTTCTGGGTAGTCGAAGATAGCGCCGTCGAGCGAGCATCAAAATTCAGTTCGCTGTCGTCCCCGTCGGCCGCGCGCGCCTCCACAATCAATACCCGCCAATTATGGCCTTGGCGAGCTAACATAAGGGCTAGGCTGATGCCAACCATGCCGGCCCCGACAATGACCAGGTCGTAATCCGGTTGTCGAGTCCCGCCAACTAGCGCTTGCATCGTCGCGCCATCAACTGGCCATCAACCGCTCGATCTCGACGCGCTCCTTGGGTACTTCGGCAGTGATTTGCTCGTAACCGTTGCGAGTAACTACTACATTGTCCTCGATACGCACCGCCAAACCGCGCCACTGTTCATCGACATTGAGGTTGTCGGGAGCAATATAGATACCCGGTTCAACCGTCAACACCATACCAGTCTCCAAATCGCGCCAGCTTTTATCCACCTTGTAGTCGCCGACGTCGTGAACATCCATACCCAACCAATGTCCGGCGTTGTGCATATAAAACTCGCGGTGTGCACCACGTGCAATTAAGTCCTCGACGTCGCCATCGAGGATGTCCAAATCGACCAACCCCTGCGTGATCACGCTGATCGTCGCTTCATTGGCGCAATTGTAGGCAATGCCCGGAGCGATCGATCGAAAGGCCTCGGCCTGAGCCGCCAGCACAACATCATAAATTGCCGCCTGAGGCGCAGAAAAATGTCCGTTCACGGGGAATGTTCGCGTGATATCGGCGGCATAATCTAGATATTCGCAACCGGCATCAATCAACACTAAATCGCCGTCTAACAGACGACAGCGATTTTCAATGTAATGCAAAATACAGCCGTTCCTGCCACCACCGACGATGCTCGTATAGGCCGGCCCGCTAGCGCCATGAAAGGAAAATTCATGCTCTATCTCGGCCTGCAGTTGATACTCGTAGAGACCGGGTCTGCTGGCCTGCATAGCCCGTCGGTGAGCGCCTGCAGATATCGCGCCCGCGCGACGCATAAGTTTTATTTCGCCGGCACTTTTTAAAAGTCGCATCTCGTTGACATAATAACCCAAGTCGACAAACTCACCCGGAGGAACCGCGCCGCGGGCTCGTTGGTCACGAATATTAGTGATCCACTCCATCAAGTGTTTGTCAAAGTCGGCATCTTTGCCGATATCGTAATAAACCCGCCCCCGGCCCTCGAGTAAGCCCGGCAAAATTTCGTCGATGTCGTTGATTGGAAAGGCATCGTCTGCTGCGTAGTCGTCGCGTGCTCCCTCGGGACCATGCAAGAAACCGTCCCACGTTTCTTTTAATCGATCCTTTTCTCGACAGAACACCAAGAACTCACCCTGATCGCGGCCGGGGATCAACACCATGACCGCGCTCGGCTCGGGAAAACCACTGAGATAGCTAAAAGTAGCGTCCTGTTTATAGGGATAGTAGGTATCTTTAGAGCGTACTTTCTCCGGCGCAGCAGCCACCACAGCAATGCTGTTTGGCTCCATCATGCTCATCAAATCTCGGCGCCGAGCCGCGTACTCTTTCATAGCTATCATAGACTCTCCTCGAGTATTCGGTGCCATCGGCGATAATTCAGTGCAGCGTCGGCTGCGCGGCGGAATCGCCTTCGGGGTGAACATCGGCAAAAATTAACTGCACGGCAATCCGAATATATTCCACCAACTCGGTATAATCTCTCTCACCTTCAGTATCGAATTCAACTGAAATTTGGGCAATCGCGGCGAGATCTTCCAACGCCTCTTTGCCCTCCTCCGACATTTCAAAGTCACTGTCCAATCCCTCGGCCAACCCCGATATATAGTTACCACACCATTCACCGACCGCAGCCAAGCGCTCAGCCAATGGCAGATCCTCATCCGGAAGCAACGGTTGAAAAAGAAAACTTAAATCCTCTAGATTGTTTAAAGAGGACTGATAAAATTCAGTCAGCGGGTGTTCGGCGGCGTCACTTTGCTCCGGAGACAGCGCCAGCCATTCACTTGAAGAGGCCACTAAATCGGTCATTTTAACAATGCCACAACTCAGCCGACCACATAAAAAACCGTGAAATGCCGCAGCGCCCGCCTCAATCTCAAGGGCATAAAAAAGATCTTCAAGTTGTTCGTAGGTCATCTTAATTACCACCCGTTTACAAGGCGAATATGCTAACACCGTTGCAGCGCCTCTGCACCTAGCATTATCGCCATCTAATAATTGACCGGAACCCCCACAATGCCTATAGTTAACCCGCTAGAGAGCAATGTGTGACTGGGTCAAATAGAGTAATAATATGAGTACTGCCGACAATTTTGAAGATAAATTGGATCGTCTGATCGAACTGTGCCAACAGCTCAAAGCTGAAAATCGCGCACTGCGCGAACGCGAAGCTGGATTGATGGGTGAGCGCGGCCAACTGCTAGAAAAAAACGAATTGGCGCGGCAAAAAATTCAGACCATGATCAACCGCCTAAAAAACCTTAGCGCAGAGCAATAATGGAAAATATTTCACTCAAAGTACGCATTCTTGAAAAGGATTACCAAGTTAATTGTCAGCCATCTGAACGCGATGCGCTACAAAATTCGGCACAGATTCTCAGCGATAAAATGGAACAAATTCGCCGTAATTCAAACGTAATTGGGATCGAGCGCATCGCTGTTATGGCCGCGCTCAACCTAACCCATGACCTACTGCGCGCGGAAGACACAGCGAAACAGGATGCCAGCGCTTCCAAAGTGCTCGAGGCAATCGATAGCAAACTGGATTCGGTCTTGTTCGATCTCGATCGCGAATGAATCTAGCCCCATACATCGCAGAGGTGTTTTTCAAATAGCTCTGCTACAATGTCACTCCTGGGGTGTTCGCCAGCCGAGAAGTCCCTGAGCCGATAATTATGACATGGCCTCTCTTTGTCAAAGCTGTTGTGCAATTCCGTGCGCCGGAAAGCCTGATGCAATGCAAGAGTCGCCGACTTGAACCTTTCGGTTCAAGGCCACGTCGGCAGCGGCACTCCGGGGTTTTAAAGATTATCAATGGGCAATAATGTCGGCTAATACAAAGCGCTGCAGACTGCGTGCCACAAGACGCGCCCTGACGACTGCGCAGCAACGCGTGGCCGCTGAAAACGTGGCCGAAAGATTGGCGCAACAGGCATTTTTTCAGTCCGCCACACGCGTCGCTACGTATTGGCAAAGCGACGGCGAAGTCGACCCAAAGCCACTTCAAAAGCGGTTCTCCGACGTAAAGCAATGGTTTTTACCTCGCCTGACAGCGGATAATTCAACCGCGATGATGTTCGCCGAGATTTGCGGCGGGACGCCGCTGGTGACTAATCGCTTCGGCATTCCGGAACCCGCAATTGCCAGTACTCGGAGTGAACACGCCGCCAGTATGGAGCTCATTCTACTGCCGTTGGTCGGCTTTGATCGCAGCGGTAATCGGCTTGGCATGGGCGGCGGTTACTACGACAGAATGCTCGCCAATGTACCGACGGTGGAATCGGGCGGCCCGCTACTGGTGGGACTTGCCCACAGCTGTCAAGAATGTCGGCAGATGTCCCCGCAAATCTGGGATATTAAACTTAATATGATTATCACTGACGGTGAGTTGATATGCGCAAGACCAAAATAATTTGTACCATTGGCCCGGCCACTGAGTCGTTTGACATGCTCGAAAAGCTCGCCAAGGCAGGCATGAATGTGGCACGTTTAAACATGTCCCACGGTGATCATGCGTCGCACGCAGCGGTGATCAAAGCGATCCAGACGCTCAACAAAAAGCTCTCTCACCCGATTGCCATTTTACTCGATACCCAAGGCCCAGAAATTCGCACCGGCGACCGCGCCGAAGATTTGCACCTTAAGGCTGGCGATCAGATCTCAATCGTCGCTCGTGGTAGTGGCGATGTCGAGGCCTCGTCTATCCAAGTCAACTACGAAGATCTGGTCAATGATATGGACATTGGTGACATTATTACTGTGGACAATGGACTGATCAATCTTCAAGTACTGAGTAAAGAACATCGTACCATGCAGTGCGAGGTGATCGACGGCGGCCTGTTAAAAAGTAAACGGCACGTTAATCTCCCCGGCATCCGTGTCAATTTGCCCGCAATCACCCAAAAAGACCGCCGCGACATAGAGTTTGCCATGTCGCAAGAGGTCGATTTTATCGCCCTCTCATTTGTCCGCAAGGCCAGCGATATCGCCGAACTCCGCGAGTTACTGGGGGCCAAAGCGGACAAAATTAAAATTATCGCTAAACTCGAAGACCAGGAAGCGATCACCAACATGGTCGAAATCACTGCGGCCAGTGACGGCATTATGGTGGCGCGCGGCGACCTCGGCGCTGAGATTCGCCTGGAGGTCCTACCGCGGATTCAACGACGCATCATTCGCACCTGCGCCGAGATGGGTAAACGGGTCATCGTCGCGACCCATATGCTCGAATCTATGATCGACAATCCCATCCCAACCCGCGCCGAAGTCACCGATGTCGCCAACGCGGTATACGAGGAAGCCGATGCCATTATGCTCTCGGGAGAGACTACCATTGGCCGCTACCCCACCAAGTGTGTCGAAATACTCGACCGCATCGCGCGCTCCACGGAGAGCAGTCGCGGCCTGCAGTTTAGCGACAATTTGACGCTCGAAAACGACAAACAACATATTGCGCGCGCCGCCGTCGACCTGGCCGAATCCATATCGGCCAAGGCCATCATCGTACCCACACGCCGCGGCCGCATGGCCAACTGGGTGACCAATTGCCACCCACAAAAGCCCATTATTTGCGCCTTTACTAACGACAGTCGAACGCGGCGACAACTGGTACTCAACCGAAATGTTTTGAGCTACAGAATAAAATTTAGCTCCGACCCCGAAAAGACCCTAGCGAGCGCCGCAGCGATTATGCTGCTGCGCGATGAGTTCACCCCTGAGGATCGTGTGGTGGTCATTTCCGACGCGCTAGCGGGTGCCGGGATCGAAGCCATTCAAATACGTATGATTGGCGACCTGCTGACGCCCAACAAAACCGCCGACGCTTAGCCGCCGTCACCTAGAAACAGTCGACAGGCGGGGTTGTTGGTTTCGTCAACATAGCGGTAGTTGAGAGTGTCGAGAAATCGGCCAATCGCGCCCTGTTCTTCGGCAGTGGCCTGAAGCCCGACCAAAACCCGACCAAACGCGGAGCCGTGATTGCGATAGTGAAACATGGAAATATTCCAGCTATCGCCGAGAAGATTGAGGAAATTTAATAGCGCGCCCGGTCGCTCGGGGAAATCGAACCGATAGACCTGTTCTTCACCGACCTGTGGTGCGCGACCACCGACCATATGTCTAATATGCAGCTTGGCCATCTCATTGTCGGTCAAATCCTCGACGGCATAGCCTTTAGTGGCTAAATCTGCAACCAAAGCATGGCGGTCATGATCGCCGCTGACCTGCACTCCGGCAAAGATCTGCGCCGCGTCGCTGCGCGCGTAACGATAGTTAAACTCGGAGATATTGCGCTGTTCAAGCGCCGTACAAAATGCCTTAAAACTCCCCGGCCGTTCATCGATAACGACCGCCAATATGGCCTCGCGCTTTTCGCCGGTCTGGGTGCGTTCGGAAATATATCGCAGACGATCAAAATCTATATTGGCACCGCACTGCACTGCCAACAATGACTGCCCACGAATACCGGTATCGGCAACGTACTTTTTGAGTCCCGCCAAACCCATAGCACCCGACGGCTCGCAGATCGCACGGGTCTCGTTAAAGGTGTCTTTGATAGCGGCACAAATTTCATCGGTAGTCACCGTGATCACACTGTCTACCAAATGCTTTAGTATTTTAAACGGGTGCTCGCCAATTCGCGCCACCGCGGTGCCGTCGGCAAAAATCCCGACCTCCGGCAGGGTCACTGGATGACCAAAACGCAGCGCCGCATCCAAACACGCGGCGTCGTCCGATTCGACCGCGATGATTTTAATCTCCGGCCACATCTGCTTTAGGTACACCGCAATCCCCGCGCATAAGCCTCCCCCGCCAACGGCGATAAAAATGGCATCGAGTGGCTCGCTCAATTGACGATGAATTTCCATGCCGATGGTGCCCTGGCCGATAATTACGTCGGGATCATCGAACGGATGAATGTAGACCAAGCCTTGGGCTGCAGCCAGAGCACTGGCATGTTCAGCCGCCACGTCAAAGCTGTCACCCACTAATACCACCTCGGCGCCGCGCGCGCGCACCGCATCGATCTTGATTTCCGGTGTCGTTTTTGGCATCACAATAGTGGCGTGAATACCCATTTTATGGGCCGCCATGGCCACGCCTTGGGCATGGTTTCCCGCCGACGCCGCAATCACACCTCGCGCGCGTTGCTCTGGCGAGAGATGCAATAATTTATTGTAAGCACCGCGCAATTTGAACGAAAAAACCGGCTGTAAATCCTCGCGCTTAAGCAAAACGCCGTTACCCAGACGTTGTGATAGCAGCGGTGCGGCGTTAATCGGAGTTTCAATCGCCAGATCGTAGATCTGTGCAGCCTGTATTTTTGCGATGTAATCATGCACTGGAGGGGTATCCTTTATGTTTCGGCGGCAATGGTAAATTGATCGCGACAACAACGCCACCCCCGAGCAGATTGATTCTCCCTTACCGTGGTGTTCGTCGTATAATTGGGTCGAGACTAATTTTCCCGTTAAAGTAGAGGTTCAGGTGGATCAAAATCAATTAAAACTTGCCGTCGCCAACGCCGCCGTCGACTACAGCTTAACGCGCATCGATCAACGCAGTGTGATTGGTATAGGCACCGGTTCGACGGCAAATTTCTTTATCGACGCGATCGCCGCCCATCGACATAAATTTGCAGGTACAGTCGCCAGTTCAAGCGCATCAGAAGAACGGCTAAAAGCGCTGGACATACCGGTGTTGGAACTTAACAGCGTAGCGGAGATCACCGTCTATGTTGACGGCGCCGATGAAATAAACCCGCAACTGCAGTTGATCAAAGGTGGCGGTGCCGCGCTAACGCGAGAAAAAATCGTCGCTGCAGTGGCACGGGAATTTGTTTGCATAGCGGACCAATCAAAATGGGTTGAGCATCTCGGTGCGTTTCCCCTGCCGGTCGAAGTCATTCCGATGGCGAGGAGCTACGTGGCGCGGGAGTTATTAAAACTGGGGGGCGATCCAGTATGGCGGGATGGCGTAGTCACCGACAACGGCAATGTCATCATCGACGTGCACGGTCTGCTACCGATTGCCGCTGACGGATCCTTGGAACGCGCAATCAACCAGATCACCGGGGTCGTCACCAACGGGTTATTTGCCCTCAAACCCGCCAGTCTGGTATTACTCGGCACCGACAGCGGAATTCAGACGCACCACTGTTGATGCGCTATCAACCGCGGGATAGAAGCTCACGCAGGTCGATCAAGGCCGCGTTGGCGCGACTGATGTAGGAAGCCATTACCAATGAATGATTGGCAAACAGACCAAAACCCTGACCGTTGACAATCATCGGGGCATTAACCGGTTGCTGGCTCATCTCCAATTCGCGAATAATTTGCTGCAGGCCCGTGGTGGCGTTCTTTTTTTCCAGAACATCGGCAAAATCGCGCTCGACGGCGCGTAAAAAATGCAACAGCGCCCATGTGGTACCGCGCGCTTCATAAAACACGTTATCAACCTCGAACCAAGGTGTTTTAATTTTTCTTTCACGCTGCTTTGGCGCATTATTAGCGACGCTGGGCAAGCCATCTAAGCGCCGCTGTCCGACGCTGGCGGACAGCCGCTGCGACAAACTCCCCAAGCGCGTCTCCACCGTTGTAAACCAATAACGTAGGTTGTCAGCACGCGCAAAAAATTCGCCATCCTGGCTCTCACCGGCGCCCAAACGTGCAGCATAGGCTGCCAGAAACGCCTGGCCATCGGCATATTCACTCTCCGGCCAGGGTACCGCCCAACTGGTATGATCGACGTTAAAGCGGGGTTCCGCGAGCGCCAGGTCACGGTCTTCACTGGACTGGGATTGGGAGCGACTAAAGGATTCTCGCAGGGCTTTGGAAAGGTCTCTCACCTGCACCAAAACACCAAATTCCCAACTCGGTATATTGTCCAGCCAAATCGCCGGTGGTAGTACATCGTTGCTTAGGTAGCCGCCCGGTTTGTGCAACAGCACATCGATGACGTCGATCAACGCACTCACGGTGACCTCGCCGGGAGGGAGGGTTGCCACTGACTCATCGCTTTCGATAAAGCCGGGCTCGGCGCTCCAATAGATACCAAGGGCACCTAAAAAAACTAGCACAAGAGCAACGATCAAGGCGCCAATGCGGCGGGGGCTCCTGGCGTTGCTGGTTGCCGCATCATCACGAGATTGCCAAGGTACACGCCATCCATTGGGTAGTTTCACTTTCGCCCCCAACCAGGTGATTGTTTAGTGAGCCGCCGCAATGCGGCAACGGTGGTGAACTCGCCGCACTCAAGAGTACGCACGGTTAACTGCGCCGAACGCTTCTCCAGCGAGGCCCAATCTGGATCAAAAACCATCATGTGCAGTCCGCCTGGCTGAAAAATCACGTCCTGTCCCGGCGCCACTACCAACTGCTCGACCCGACGCATCTGCATCATCCCATCAACCTGAGCGTGACGATGAAATTCTACTCGCTTGGCAATGTCGATCGCCGCCCCCACCAGCGTGCAGGAAACCTCGCTCCGATTCGACAACACCATGTACGCAGAAGTGACGGACTGAGCGGGTGGCATCTGACGAATGGACGCGGCGGATATCTGCAGCATCGCCGGCGTGTCCGACGCGGCGATGAACGGCACCCAAAGGGCACATAAAAGCAGCCAGCCAACCATAAAAATAAATTTTGACATCCAGAGTCCTCTCCCCAAAGTATAACATACGGTGACTGACCCATCGCCGATCTTGGCAATATGCGCGGCGCGGGACGATAGTCGCTTGAGAGGAAAACGCTGCCGAGGGCCTATCCAGGCGGCAATGCCGTATACTAGTGGTTCAAAAGGCGATATGCGCGCCGCTTAAAGAGCCGACATAGAGTGCAGGGATACCGGCTACGAACAGCACAATAATCGACAATTTTGCCCTAAGATCACTGCTCTGAGGAGGTATCCGCCCATCGCCAGCCCCGTAAGAAATATGTGCCGCTTGATCTTAGCTAGCTGGATATTTAGTCTTGCGTTGCTGTCGGCACAGTCGGCGGTTGCCGAATTTAGCATTCAGTCGACAGAGACCAACGACAGTCTCCTCAATCGGCGTTTTTTGAACGTCGAGGATGCCTTTCAACTGCACCTATCGAGCACCCCCGACAGCCTCATTCTACGCTGGGAGATCGCGCCTCAATATTACCTTTACCGCGACAATTTTAAATTTATCGCGCTGGATGACGCCACCCAGTTGGGTGAGCCATCGCTTCCGCCCGGCAGTCTCAAGTGGGATGATTATTTCGCCCGTGATTTAGAGGTGTACTATAACCAAAGCAACATTACGCTCCCCGCTCAGAGTAAAACCGGTGCAATTGCCATCGAGATTGAATCGCAGGGTTGCGCAGATGCCGGTCTTTGCTATCCGCCGCGCAAACAACAATTTAACATCGATCTTGTCAGCGGGTTGGTGACTGTTCGACAGGCGACACCAGAACGCGACCAATCGACTACCGAGGACGCCCTACCATTCGCCGTCACCCTGCTATTTGCATTGCTAGGGGGGATGCTTCTCAACCTCATGCCCTGCGTCTTTCCGGTACTCTCGATCAAGGCGATGAGTTTTGTCGCCGCCCATGGCAGCGCCACGGCAAACCGACTTCACGGACTGGTTTATAGCGCTGGGGTGATCCTCAGTTTCGTTGCGATTGCCGCGCTGATGCTAACCCTGCGTGCTGGAGGCGAAGCAGTTGGATGGGGTTTTCAGCTCCAGTCACCACTCTTCATCAGCGCACTGATCTATCTATTTTTCGCCATGGCACTGGCACTGGCTGGCGTTTTTGAATTCGGCGCCGGACTGATGGCAATCGGTCAGGCATCCGCCGAGGGCACCAGTTATCGTGCTTCGTTTATGACCGGCGTACTTGCGACCACCGTGGCCAGTCCTTGCACGGCACCTTTTATGGGCCCGGCGCTGGGTTTTACCCTTACTCAACCGCCCGCTGTAGCACTTCTGGTCTTCGCCTGCTTGGGACTCGGCATGGCGCTGCCGTTTGTAGTGCTCACTTGGCTGCCATCGCTGCGCGATCGACTCCCGCGCCCCGGCCCATGGATGGAGTATTTTAAACAGGCGCTGGCCTTTCCACTTTTGCTAACCGCGGTGTGGTTACTGTGGGTGCTGGGACGACAAACCGACACCGACACGGTCGCCGCGATCTGCGTCGGTTTGATATTTTTCAGTCTGGCTGGGTGGCTTTGGCGAATGCCTTCGCGCACGGCGTTTGGCGGCGTGAAATTAATCGCAATCGCCGCGCTCGGCGCTGCGCTTATGACACCGTGGCTGGCGCTCAACAATGCCGGCAATGCTCCACGCTGGGAGAGTTATTCAGACACAAGACTCAGCGCATTGCGCGCCGCCGACAGTGCGGTGTTTGTCAATCTCAGTGCCGACTGGTGTGTCACCTGCCTAGTTAATGAACGCGTCGCGCTCAGTTCAGATGCCTTTTATGCAACGCTAGACGCGCGTGAAATCACCTATTTAAAGGGTGACTGGACCAATGGTGATGCCGAAATCACGGCGCTGCTGAACCGCTTTCAGCGCACCGGGGTGCCGCTGTATTTGTTTTACCCCGCGGGATCAAACCAAGCGCGGGTACTGGATCAAATCTTAACCCCGGGAACAGTCCTAAGTACACTGAATGAAAAAATAAACGACTAAATTGAAAATGATCGATAATAACGCTATGTTAGTTACGTAATCGGAGATTTTAGCCGAATTTGCTGGAAATTTCTATTTTTTGCATGCTATAGCCCTATATCTGCGGCGATCATCTAAGTGGGTAGCTTTAAAACTATAAATTTAGTCAATAAAGACTCGATAAATAACGTATATTCGCCTAAATTCGTCGAAAATTAAGCTTAAACGACAAATATAGACAGCTTATAAGTTTTCGTGCAGACTAGTGTTTCTAGAAATACGTTATGAGTTTTGTGATGGCCAATATACTGCTTCTAAACGGTCCTAACCTTAATTTACTGGGTTCTCGAGAACCGGGCCTCTATGGTTCCGCCAACCTGGAGGACATCGTCGCCACGCTGACCTCCAGCGCCGGGCAAGCGGGCCACACTCTCAGCGCACTTCAGAGCAACGCCGAACATCAGTTAATTGAGCGTGTGCACTGCGCCGCGACCGATGGCACCGACCTAGTGATTATCAACCCGGCCGCCTTTACCCATACCAGTATCGCATTGAGAGACGCATTTTTAGCCGTCGCCATCCCCTTTATCGAGGTTCACCTGTCGAACATTTACAATCGCGAAGCATTTCGAAAAGACTCCTACTTTTCGGACATTGCGATCGGCGTTGTCAGTGGCTTCGGCGCCTTGAGTTACCAACTAGCACTGGCGGCAGCGATCGAAAAACTACCCGCGATAGAGCAATAGACAAAGAGAGACTAAAATGGATATCCGCAAGGTAAAAAAACTCATCGAACTACTCGAAGAGTCCAATATCAACGAACTTGAAATAGTTGAAGGCGAGGAGTCGGTGCGTATTAGCCGCGGCGCTCCAGTCGCCATGGCACCGCAATTTGCTGTTGCTCCGAACTTGCCCACACCGCCCGCGAGCAACCCCAATCCGACTGAAGTGCAAGAATCGCCTGCCGTAAAAGAGTCGGGCCATCTGGTGCGCTCACCGATGGTCGGAAGCTTTTATGCGTCCCCCGCGCCGGGCGCGAGCAACTTTGTTAATGTTGGACAAACGGTGTCCAAAGGCGACGTTTTATGCATTGTCGAAGCGATGAAAATGATGAACCAAATCGAAGCGGACCACGCCGGCACGATCGCCGCAGTACTGGTCGAAGACGGCGATCCCGTCGAATTTGACCAACCGATGTTCAACATTGTTTAACCGGCGAGTAGGAGTAACCCATGCTCGATAAAGTATTAATAGCCAATCGCGGCGAAATTGCCCTCAGAATTTTGCGAGCCTGCAAAGAATTAGACATCAAAACAGTCGCTATTCACTCGAAGGTTGACGCCAATCTCAAACACGTCAAACTCGCCGATGAGGCGATCTGCGTGGGGCCCAATCCGTCCAGCCAAAGCTACCTGAACGTGCCCGCAATCATTAGTGCTATGGAAATAACCAACGCCAGTGGGGTGCATCCCGGCTACGGATTTTTAGCTGAAAATGCCGATTTTGCCGAGCGAGTAGAACGCAGTGGCTTTGTCTTCATTGGCCCGACAGCCGACGTAATCCGCGTTATGGGTGACAAAGTGGCGGCCATTCAAGCGATGCAGCGCGCCGGTGTGCCGACCGTACCTGGATCCGACGGCGCGCTCAATAGCGACCCGAAAGCGCTCAGGGCTGCTGCCGAACGCATCGGCTTTCCAGTCATTATAAAGGCGGCTGCTGGGGGTGGCGGGCGCGGCATGCGCGTTGTCGAAAGCGCCGATGCGCTGGTCAATGCGGTCAGCGTGACCCAAAGCGAAGCACTCGCGGCGTTTGGCGACGGCACGGTGTACATGGAAAAATTTTTACAGAACCCACGTCATGTAGAAGTGCAGATACTTTCTGATGGTCAGGGGCACGCCGTGCATCTTGGCGACCGCGACTGCTCGCTGCAACGCCGTCATCAAAAAGTATTGGAAGAGGCCCCAGCGCCTGGTATACCCGACGCTGCGCGACAGCGGGTCTACGAGAGTTGCGTTAACGCCTGCATTCAAATTGGCTATCGGGGCGCCGGTACCTTTGAATTTCTCTACCAAGATAATGAATTTTATTTCATCGAAATGAATACTCGTATCCAGGTCGAACACCCCGTATCGGAAATGATCACCGGGATAGACATTGTCAAAGAGCAACTTTTAATCGCCAGCGGAAACCCTCTGAGTATTACCCAGCAGGATGTTGTCTTTCGTGGACACGCCTTTGAGTGCCGCATCAACGCCGAGGATCCGGTGACTTTTTTGCCGCAACCAGGAACCATCCGTGCCTACCATGCGCCTGGCGGCAACGGCGTACGCGTCGATTCGCACATTTACAATGGCTATGTGGTGCCGCCTCACTACGACTCACTGATCGGCAAAATTATTACCTATGGCAGTGATCGGGCTTCGGCGTTATCGCGCATGGCCAATGCGCTCGACGAAATGCTCATCGACGGCATAAAAACCAACATCGATCTGCACGCCAATTTAGTCCGCGACCCGGCCTTTCAGGAAGGCGGCGTCAATATTCACTACCTCGAGAAAAAACTCGGCCTTTAACGGGACGCGTGACGATTAAAACCCAAATGTATTGGCAACAACTTAAAATCGATTGTCTGCGCGGCGACAGCGACATCATCGAGACCGCCCTATTGGACAGCGGCGCCCTATCTGTGACGCTGGAGGATGCTGCAGATCAACCGATATTAGAACCCGGCGTTGGCGAGACGCCCCTCTGGGATCGGTGTGTTGTCACCGGTCTGTTTGATGCGCACCTAGACTGTGCCCAGATCGAGTCACAAGTGCACCGTCAATTGCCCAATGCAGCCACGCACTGGCAACCCATCGAAGAGCGGGACTGGTGCAACGAATGGAAAAAAGACTTTCATCCAGTCAGCTGCGGCGAACGGCTTTGGGTAGTCCCAAGTTGGACGCCGCCACCGCAACCGGACGCGGTAAATGTCATTCTCGACCCAGGACTGGCCTTTGGCACTGGTAGCCACCCGACAACGTTCCTCTGCCTGCAGTGGCTCGACCAACAACCTCTACGCGGAAAAACGGTGATCGATTTTGGCTGCGGCTCTGGAATTCTCGGCATTGCCGCTGTGCTATTAGGTGCTCGTAAAGTTTTTGCGGTGGACAATGATCCCCAGGCGCTGCTGGCAACTCGTGACAATGCCGAGCGCAATGCCATATCCGCATCGCAAATAGACTGCCTGCTACCCAGCGACCTGCCCGAAGACCTAACCGCTGAGTTTATGCTCGCCAATATCCTGGCCGCTCCGCTTATCCAACTCGCCCCGCAGCTCTCTGCTATGACTCAAGCCGGCGGGCAAATCTGCCTCTCCGGGATTCTAGCAAATCAAATCGACACCGTGAGTGCCCCTTACAATGGACACTTTCAATTCGACCCACCCATTGTCTCGTCGGGGTGGGCCCAACTAGGGGCGAAAAAAATACCCTTCTAAGTCAACGACCAGAGCCTCTAACCACGCCTAACATAAGTTGATCGAGCGCGTTGCAAAGGGTTTTTATGCACAGCGACTTTTTATAAAGTCGCTGTCAGGTTACTATAACGGCTCTGCATTTGCCGTTGCGAGCGCCCGTTTGTATAACATTGGATCCTATCAAATAACCAACCAAACAGTTCTTGCGCCCATGGCAGGCGTTACCGATCTGCCGTTTCGTCAGCTTTGCAAAGAACTAGGTGCTGGCTTGGTAGTCTCAGAAATGGTCGCCGCTGACCCCAGCACATGGCAGACGCGTAAATCTCGCCTGCGTACCCAATTTGGTGCCGAGCCGGCGCCAAGATCTGTACAGATAGCGGGTTATGACCCGCATATGATGGCCGCAGCAGCTCAGTATAATGTCGCACAGGGCGCTGAGATAATTGACATCAACATGGGTTGCCCAGCCAAAAAAGTCTGTCGGCGCGCTGCTGGTTCAGCATTACTGCAAGACCCAGCGCTGGTAGAAAATATTTTGCAGGCGGTTACCTCCGCAGTAACAGTGCCGGTGACGTTAAAGATTCGCACCGGCTGGGATCGCGCCAATCGCAATGCAACAACTATCGCTAAAATTGCCGAAGACGCCGGTATTGCCGCACTGGCTGTGCATGGACGGACCCGCGCCTGTCGCTTTGTCGGCACGGTAGACTACGACACCATTACCGACGTTGTCGCTGCGGTGAAAATCCCGGTAATTGCCAATGGCGATATCTGCCTGCCTGAACAGGCACGCGTGATTCTCGACCGCACCGGCGCCGCTGCGGTGATGATTGGCAGAGCAGCGCAGGGCAACCCATGGATTTTTTGTCAGATTAACCACTATTTAAGCCATGGCAAGCTGCTCGACCCACCCTCCACCGACGAGCTTGCGGCGGTGATGACGCGCCATCTTAGTGGGGTTCACCAGTTTTATGGCGAGCCGACCGGCGTGCGAGTGGTAAGAAAACACATGGGTTGGTACCTAAATCAGTCTCCTGCGGGGAAAGATTTCACCCGCGATTTTAATCAACTCGACAGTGCAGCGGCTCAATGTCTAGCCCTTCAGCGCTATTTTGGCGATAATTTACATTCTTGCCAACGGGCCGCCTAATGGGTAATCCAGATGATTTGAACACACCACCAGGCGCCCTGTGCGATAGTACAGCCAATGCAATGGAGCGCTATTTTTCGGATTTAGACGGACAGACTACTACCGATCTTTACGCCATCGTCATGGCCGAGGTCGAACCTCCGCTATTATCCGCGGTTATGAAGTACAACCGCCAAAATCAAAGTAAAGCGGCTGCAATGCTAGGTCTGAATCGCGCCACGCTGCGGAAGAAATTAAAACACTACGATCTTTTATAAAGCTATCCAAAGAGGGGCCAATGAACGACTTAAAAACCGTTACACGCGCACTAATCAGCGTTTCCGACAAAACCGGAATTGTCGAATTTGCCGAGACTCTGACGTCTCTGGGCATTGAAATTTTATCTACCGGTGGAACCTTTAAACTGCTGCGAACAGAGGGCATTGCGGTGACCGAAGTGTCCGACTACACCGGTTTTCCAGAGATGATGGATGGTCGAGTGAAAACCCTCCACCCTCTTGTGCACGGTGGAATTTTAGGGCGTCGAGGTATCGACGACCGAGTCATGACCGAGCACGGAATCAAGCCGATTGACATGGTTGTGGTGAATCTTTATCCGTTTGCCGATACCGTTGCCGATCCCAACTGCGAACTGGCGACTGCGGTGGAAAATATCGATATAGGCGGCCCGACGATGCTCAGGTCAGCGGCTAAAAATCACCGCGATGTGGCCGTGGTCGTCAACGCCTCAGACTATGCCGCCGTGGCCGGCGAGTTACAAGAAAACAACGCTCAGCTTGCCTACCAGACGCGCTATGAACTGATGGTGCGAGCCTTCGAGCATACCGCTAGTTACGATGGCATGATAGCCAATCACTTCGGCGGCCGAGATACCGAAAACCTTCCGAAAGGATTTGCCAACACCTACAATGCCCAGTATCGCAAAGCGCAGGACATGCGCTATGGCGAAAATCCGCATCAGCAAGCGGCATTCTATACTGAGGCAAACCCTCCACAGGCATGCATAGCCACGGCTGTGCAGTTGCAGGGTAAAGAGTTGTCGTTCAATAATATCGCCGACACCGATGCCGCGCTGGAGTGCGTAAAGCAATTTCAGCGGCCGGCCTGCGTGATTGTCAAACATGCCAATCCGTGCGGAGTCGCGGTGGCTGACGACATTGGGCAGGCCTACCAACTGGCGTTTGAAACCGATCCCGAATCGGCCTTTGGCGGTATTGTTGCTTTTAATCGGGAACTCGATGCGGCCACTGCAGCAGCGATCTGCGAGCAGCAATTTGTCGAGGTCATTATTGCCCCCAGTGTCGCCGGAGAGGCGGTTGTCGCGGTCGCGGCGAAAAAGAATGTACGCTTGTTAGAGTGTGGAATGTGGGATCAACAACAACCACCGAGTCTCGACTACAAGCGCGTCAACGGTGGTCTGTTAATCCAACATCGTGACGACGCCATGGTCACGCCTGACGATCTCAAGGTGGTTAGCGATCGAGTACCCACAGAAGCGGAAATCGAGGACATGCTGTTTGCCTGGAGAGTCGCCAAAATGGTCAAATCAAACGCCATTATCTATGCCAAAGACGGTCGAACTATCGGCGTCGGAGCAGGCCAGATGAGTCGCATCAACTCGGCACGTATTGCCGCTATAAAAGCCGAACACGCCGGGTTATCGGTTACCGGAGCGGTAATGGCCTCGGACGCGTTTTTTCCGTTTAGAGATGGGATTGACAATGCCGCTAGTTCTGGGATCCGTTGCATAATCCAACCCGGAGGGTCGATGCGCGACAACGAAGTGATTGCTGCCGCCAACGAAAACGGCATGGCGATGGTGTTTACCGGCATGCGACATTTTCGTCACTGACCGACACTGTGGCGCGCCTTTAGCCGATATTTTTGGTGTGTGCAAAGGCCTCCAGTGCACGCGCTCGCGATGCCTTAAGGTCGACGATAGGCGCTGGGTAGTCAACGCCTATAACCACCTTTGCGGCGCTTAAAATTGCCTCGGGGGCAAGCCAGGGCGCATGGATATATTTTTTCGGTAGTGCGCTCAGTTCCGGCACATAACGACGAATATAATCGCCGTCGCCATCAAATTTTTCGCTCTGAGTAATCGGATTAAAGATTCGAAAGAACGGCGCGGCGTCAGCACCACTGCCAGCCACCCACTGCCAGCTAGCACTGTTACTCGCCAGATCGGCATCCACCAGACAATCCCAAAACCAGGCCTCGCCATGATGCCAGTGAAGCAACAAATTCTTGACCAAAAAGGATCCAACCACCATGCGCACGCGGTTGTGCATATACCCGGTGAGCCACAACTCACGCATCCCTGCATCCACCAAGGGGTAGCCGGTGCGGCCGGCCTGCCACGCCAATAGCGCCTCGGGATCAGTAAGCCAAGGGAAATTATCAAACCTTGACTGGAGATTTTTCCTCGGCAACTGGGGAAAATGATAGAGCAGATAGTGCGAGAACTCACGCCACCCTAACTCGCTTAAAAAAGTATCTAACCCGGCGCCATCGCCGGCATAGTCGGCGCCTGCCTGGGCGCGGTACCACGCGCTATTCACAGATATCTGACCAAAATGTAAATACGGCGATAAGCGGGAGACATTGGCGCGATTCGGAAAATTTCTGCCGTCGCGGTAATCTTCGAGTTGGCTATCAACGAAATCGTCCAATCGGCGGTGCGCGCCCTGCTCGCTGATCTCCCAGCATTCGCGCAGGGGGGCGTCCCACCCCACCCGCGGCAACAATTCGAGATCGCCAATGCGCAGAGAACGAGCACTTGGCTCGCAGTTAGCGAGATGCAACGTCGGCGTGGGCAGCGGTTCGCGCGGCGCTGGCGCCGATAAACACCCGCGTCGGTAGTACGGAGTAAACACGCGATACGGTGTGGCGTCTTTTTTCAGAACCTGCCAGGGCTCCCACAACAGACTGGCGTTGCTGCTATGAGCTGCAATACCGCGAGCGCGCAGTTGGATTTTCAGTTGGCTATCGCGAGACAGACGCCATGGCTCGTAACAACGGTTCCAGTAGACGCAAGTAGCGCCATAGTGCGCGACCAGCGAGGGTATGATTTCGCTGGCATCGCCGCGGTAAAATTGTAACTGCCCGTCGAGGGATTGACCGAGCGACGACAACGCGTGATGCAACCACCAGCGACTCGCCGCCCCGATACGATCCTGAGCGGCGTTTACGTCGTCTAATATATAGATCGGAATTACCTTGGCGTGCTCCGAAGCGGCAACCAATGCCGGATTATCGCGAATGCGTAGATCTTGGCGAAACCACATAATGACCGGGGCTGTACTGAGTTCTGACATAATGATTTTCGTTATTTTTGGTTACCGTAAAACGGCAGCAAGTGAATGACGGATAAGCGGAGCGCTTGGTACATCTGGGTCTGCGCTCAGTGTATACGATATGAGTGGCCAATAGGCCTTAACAAAAGGCCCAATCGCTGGATTGTTACGCTTTTTTGATCGCCTGCTGACGGCTGTCTGATATAATAATATAGCGTTTTTTTAGAAGAGTTAGTATGAAAGTATTGGTGATTGGTGGCGGTGGCCGCGAACATGCGTTGGCCTGGAGTGCGGGGCGCTGCGCCGGCGTAGACAAGGTCTTTGTGGCACCGGGCAATGCCGGGACCGCGCTGGAATCAGGCATTGAGAACGTCGATCTTAGCGTCGACGACTTTGCCGGACTGGCTGACTTTGCCTGCCAGCACAGCGTTGAGTTGACCATTGTCGGGCCAGAACAGCCGTTGGTTGACGGCATCGTTAATTTTTTTCAGGAACGTCAACTAGCAATCTTTGGACCCACCCAAGGGGCCGCACAACTCGAGGCGTCTAAAGCCTTCACCAAAGATTTTTTGGCGCGCCACAACATACCCAGCGGAGACTATCAAACTTTTACTGAGCGGGATGCCGCCATCGCCTATGCGCGTGCTAAAGGCGCGCCCATTGTCATCAAGGCGGATGGACTGGCCGCAGGAAAGGGAGTGATTGTCGCCACGTCCCTGAGCGAGGCCGAGGACGCTATCACCGATATGTTGTCTGGAAACGTTTTTGGCGTTGCCGGGCACCGAGTTGTGGTCGAGGAGTATCTGGATGGTGAAGAGGCCAGTTTTATCGTTATGGTAGACGGTAAAAACGTCCTGCCGATGGCCACCAGCCAGGATCATAAACGGGTGGGCGACGGTGACTGCGGGCCCAATACCGGTGGAATGGGGGCCTATTCGCCTGCGCCGGTAGTGAGCGCAGAGATTCATCGACGAGTGATGGATGAAATTATTATGCCGACGGTCGAGGGTATGGCTGCTGAAGGCAACCCCTACTGCGGCTTTTTGTACGCGGGTTTGATGATTACCGCCGACGGCGCACCCAAAGTAATCGAATATAACTGTCGATTTGGTGATCCGGAAACGCAGCCAATTGTGCTGCGGCTGCGGTCAAATTTAGTCGAGCACTGCCTCGCTGCGCTGTCGGGAAAACTCGACGGACAGTCGGCAAAATGGGATCCGCGCCCAGCGGTCGGCGTGGTGTTAGCCGCGGCAGGCTATCCTGGAAAATACGCTAAAGGACTGCCAATCAGCGGCTTATCTGATGGGTCGGATGACGGCAAGGTGTTTCATGCCGGAAGCCGTCTCGAGGCCGGCGCTGTGGTCACCAATGGCGGGCGAGTACTCTGTGCAACGGCGTTGGGTGACAGTATCGACAACGCCAGAGATGCGGCTTATGCGCTGTGTCGAGGGGTTCACTGGGACGGCTCTTTTTATCGAAAGGATATCGCTTGGCGCGCACTCAAACGCGACAGATAGAGCGCTATAAGCTCAGCGAGATCGAGGCTAAAAGCGGTTCGACCGGCCATTGCGAAGCACATCATCCCTTAACGATACTCTGAATCGCAGCGACCAACCAGCGATGAATCGGTGAGTCCATGGTTCGAGCGTGTTGCAGTAGCACAAGGGTGATCGACTTCTCGTGTGGAAGATCATCGGGGAAACTCTTGCGCACGATGGGGTACATCTCTTCCTCTAGAGTGTGCCCGTAACGCGCCGCGACCATCAAACAATCACTGTCACTGATGGTCTCCATGGCGGTCATAAACTGCTTGGTAACCAGCGCTTTTTTACGTTTCCGACCTAGTCGCCGTAGAGTTTTATCAAACCGTGAGTCGGTTCTCGCGCTGACCCGTTTTGCAATCAGCAGATAGTATTGCACGTATGGGTATTCAAGGAGGTCGTCCAGCGTCAATTTAGATTTTGCCGCCAAAGGGTGGCCCTCGCGCATCCATATAGAGGGGCGATAAGTGGTCAGGTGCGTGGCACTGATATCATCGCTGAGCGTTTTATCGATATCGATGGCAAAATCGAGTAGCCCGGCAGCCAGTTCGCCTTCGACAGAGTCAGTATCGCTCGAAATCGACAGCACCACCCCGGGCGCACGCTCGCTTAACATCCGAGTCAGTTGAGAGATCAATGAAATGGCAAAGAATTCTGGGACGGCAATGCTGATTTCGCCCTCATAGGAGGCGGGGTCAAACTCACCACGAGCAACCATTTCAAGAATATTCTCTAACATATTGGGCAACCGCCTCTGTAAATCTTGCGCCCTGGGCGTTGGTACCAATTCGTTGCCGGAGCGTGTAAACAGCGGGTCGTCCAGTTGTTGCCTGAGACGCTGCAGCACTCGACTCATAGCCGGTTGGGTAATGTATAACCGCTGCGCGGCGCGGGTGACGCTTTTTTCCTCGAGCAAAGCCTGCAGAGAAACCAACAGGTTGAGGTCCATACGCGACAGTTTTTGTAAATTCATGGGAACCTCATGGAATAACCAACAATCATAAGTGGGCTATAAATAATGCATTTGCTTTATGTTGTGGTCAAGCCTCAATGTTATCTTTCGGTTTTTGCGCCCTAAAAATTACTTATGGGCATCCGTGATAGGGCTATTGAACCCTCGAATTTACTTGTATCGCTGCGGTGCCTGTCAACCTATAAAAGGTAATATCATCTAAATGTAGCGTCTAAACATGCGCTATTCAATCTCAGTTAATGGAGCATCGAAAATATTCAACGCGACTCTTCCTGGCTCCGTTTTATGCTGCCTATCTAAACCCAACAAACCTCATAAGAACCTTGCCGTGACCGCGGGTAAGCAAAGGGCTAAAAATAAACCGCCGCGCAGCTCAGATTTTTTAGGTCTCGCACAACAGGAGGGTAGAACAACCGACAAAAAACCGAGAAATTTAGCCGAGCATATCGCAATATTCATACCATTACCAAAAGTAATAAACAAAATGAAAATAATGCATTGGGATTATTCCGTTGATAAGCATATATTCAATCCATCGGGTCGATGAGCCCTAAAGGATAAGGAGACATCATAATGTTATTGGTTTATTTAGTACTCGGTTTTACTGCAATCGCAGGTGCCGCAATAGCCGGAGACGAAGTTGCAAAACTGAAGTCCGACCAAAGAAAAGCCATTAAAAAATAACCCTTTTACGGTTCGAACTAACCCCTGGCAATCAGCCGCTAGGGGTTCATCCAAGACCACCCCCGCCTAATTGTTGTCGTTAACGAGTCAATCGCCAGACCACCTTTGCACAGGTTTATTGGGGGCAATCCAGCAGTCGCTAACAGTCTGACGCCAGGCCACCTCGAGCCATAACAAAGTGCATAACAAAAATGCATAGCCTGAATGCAAAAAATCTATTTGGATGATATCAAGCTCGCGGTTAACATGCTGTTAAGTTACTGGTTTGGCGCCAATGCATGGCGAAAAATCATACCCAACCCCTCCCTAGCAATCACAACAGGGATTTTTTTAGGAGCCTTCCTCAGGCTCCTTTTTTTTTCGACTTTTCATGCCGCCTTTTTGTCTTTGAAAACTCGCGAGAGCGCTGACTAACTCACCGCATAACTATGCGTTATCTGCACGCCGGCGGCACCCAACATGATCGAGGCAGAGCAGTATTTTTGCGCCGACAACTCGACCGCTCGTTTAACCACTGCGTCGCTCAAATCATTACCTTGAACGACAAAGTGAAGATGAATTTTTGTGAATACTGCCGGCACGGTGTCCGCCCGACTCGCCTCCAACTCGGTATAGCACTCAACAGGTAATTGACGTCCTTTTTGCAAGATAGTGACGACGTCAAACGAAGCACACCCACCCAACCCAATAAGGATTAATTCCATCGGCCTAGGGCCGATATTTCTACCCCCCTGTTGCTCTGCACCGTCCATCACCACTGCATGGCCGCTATCAGACTCGCCGAGAAACATCACCCCATCCACCCATTTCACTACGGCTCGCATCCGCGAATCTCCTTTAAAAATAGTTTAAATTAAAATAAACCCAACAAATCTCCTGTACCTGCCAAATTATTGACTAGTATTAACAAGAAGAGGTAGGCCTTTTCCCACCCTAGGGAATCGGTTTACCTCGATACAAGTCAAAGGAGAGCCAGTTTGGTAGCCACAGTACTGACGCCACATATTGAAAATGTGGACGTTTTTTTAGCCCATTGTCATCGTCGACACTATCCTGCCAAAGGAACGATCGTCCATGTTGGCGATGTTGCCGATGTTCTGTATTATATCATCGAAGGTTCCGTTGCAGTGGTTCTCGAAGACCGCAAAGAAGATCGAGAACTGACACTCGCATACCTCAACCCCGGCGACTTTATCGGTGATTTGGGCCTGTTTGAAAAAGCGCCCAGAAGCGCCTGGGTGCGGACACGGACCGACTGTGAAATCGCCGAAATTGACTATGAACACTTTCACGAACTCAGCGAAGAACACCCAGAATTTTTGCGTGCAGTGAACACGCAACTAGCCCGCCGACTCAGAGATACGACCCGTAAATTGGGCAATTTGGCGTTTTTAGACGTCACCGGAAGAGTCACTGAAGCACTAATGGATCTGTGCAAGCAACCCAGCGCCATGACCCATCCGAGCGGTATGCAAATAAAAATAACCCGTCAGGAAATTGGGCTCATAGTGGGTTGTTCTCGCGAGATGGTCGGCCGGGTACTCAAAGACCTCGAGCAGCAGGGGTTAATGTCGATATCGGGCAAGACCATGGTGATCTTTAATACCCGTTAACAACTCGGCGACCTGCTTTATTCGTCTTGTTCCATGGCGAATAACTCGGCCAGCTTTTCGCCGGGGTCGGCGCAGCGCATAAAAGCTTCTCCAACCAAAAATCCATGCACATTCCGCGCGCGCATCGCGGTGACATCGGCGCGGCTGCGGATACCACTCTCGGTCACCACGAGGCAGCCGTCTGGGATCTGATCGAGCAACTGGTAGGTATTTTCAAGCGTTGTCTCAAAGCTGTGTAAATTGCGGTTGTTGATGCCAATCACGCGGCTATCTATCGCTAAGGCCAACTCTAACTCAGTGCCATCGTGGACCTCGATCAAAACATCCATGCCCAAATCGACCGCTAAACCATGCAAATTTTTCAACTGCGCCGAGCCTAACGCCGACACGATCAACAAAATGCAATCCGCGCCAATTGCGCGGGCCTCGTAGACTTGATAGGGATGAATAATGAAATCTTTGCGTATCAACGGTAGATCGCAGCAGCCGCGAACCAAGCGCAGGTATTCGTCACTGCCCTGAAAAAAATCCACGTCAGTGAGGACCGAGAGACATGCGGCGCCACCACGAGCATAACTCTGGGCGATTGCTACTGGATCGAAGTCGGCTCTGATCACTCCCTTGCTAGGCGAGGCCTTTTTGATTTCCGCGATCACCGCCGCTTCACCGCTATCCAAGCACTGCTGCAGTGCGCGATTAAATCCACGAGCGGCAGGCGCGGCGGCAGCCCGCGCGATGATCTCGGTCAGGTTAATGCGCTTTTGACGCTGGATAATTTCTTTATCTTTGCGCTGTAAAATCTTTTTTAAGATGGTCGGTGTTTGCGTCATAAGTTTTCAATCCGCCGGCACATTCTTTGAGCCCATTGTTAATCCAGATCGCGCTGGCATTGAGTAAAATGCGCCAGATCGCTAATTTTGGCGCGCGCCAAGCCGCAGCTAATAATGTCTTGGGCTATCGCGATGCCCTCTTCCAAGTGCGCAGCAATACCGGCCACTTTGAGCGCCGCACCAGCATTGATGGCGATCATATCGGCGGCCGCCTTGGCATAGCGTCCCTGCTGTTTACCCAGCGCGTCGACAATTAATGCCAACGACTGCTCGGCCGTTTCGACCGTCAAACCTTGCAGTGAGTGTTGCTCGGCAAGCAGGGTTCGCGGCTCTATCCGGTACTCGCGTACTTCGCCGCCGACTAATTCGGCTACATGGGTCGGCGCGGCAATGCTAATCTCGTCGAGCCCATCCTCTGAGTGCACCACCATGACATGCTCGGCCCCGAGATGCCCGAGTACCTCAGCGATCGGCGAGCACAGCGCTTTGGCATAGACGCCGATCAATTGGCGGCGCACTCCCGCGGGGTTGGTCATCGGCCCAAGAATGTTGAATATGGTTCTCAGACCCAGCGCCTTGCGTGGACCAACCGCATATTTCATGGCGCTATGATGCGCCGGTGCAAACATAAAACCGAGCCCAATTTCACCTACGCATAGAGCCACCTGCGCTGGTGTCAACTCGATATTTACACCTGCGGCTTGGAGTACATCGGCAGCGCCACTGTTGCTACTCACCGAGCGATTACCGTGCTTGGCAACACGCCCTCCGGCGGCTGCAACCACGAAACTCGCTGCAGTCGAGACGTTAAAGAGATTGGCACCATCGCCGCCGGTCCCGACGATATCAACCAATTGCGCATCGGCCACCGGCACCGCAGTAACCAACTCGCGCATGACTTCAACCGCGCCGGTAATTTCGGCAATGGTCTCTCCCTTAACCCGCAGCGCCACCAAAAAGCCGCCGATCTGGGCGTCGTCGGCTGCCCCAGTCATAATCTGGCGCATCACAGCGCGCATCTCGGCTGCCGTAAGATCGTCGCCATCGACCAATCGCTCAAGCGCGTTAACAATATTCACGATGGATCCTCGAGAAAATTCTTCAGCAAATCATGGCCGTATTCGGTCAATATGGATTCCGGATGGAACTGCACACCCTCAAGCGGATAATGGCGATGTCTAAAGCCCATAATTTCGTCTTTTTCACCCTCGGGTGTTTGACTCCATGCGGTAATCTGTAAATCTGCTGGTAGGTCCTCGCGGGCGACGATCAGCGAGTGATAGCGGGTTGCCACAAACGGGCTCGGCAAGTTTCGAAAGACACCCTCGCCCGAGTGATAGATCGGCGAGGTCTTGCCGTGCATCACCTGCCGGGCGCGAACCACGCGACCGCCGAGCGCTTGACCGATACTTTGATGGCCCAAGCAAACGCCCAAAATTGGAATAGTCGCGCCAAAACGCTGAATCAGGTCCATTGAAATGCCCGCCTGATCCGGCGTGCAGGGTCCTGGAGAGACGACGATGCGATCTGGCGCTAGCTTCTCAATCCCGTCGAGATCAATTTGATCATTGCGATGAACCACCACCTCGGCACCTAACTCGCCAAGATATTGCACCACGTTGTAGGTAAAGGAATCGTAATTATCGATCATCAGAATCATTTCACCGCCCCCACCATGCCTGCGGCTTTAAAGATCGCTTGCGCCTTGTTCATCGTCTCCTCCCACTCCAACTCGGGGTCTGAGTCAGCCACCACTCCGCCGCCGGCCTGAACGTGTAAACGACCATCTTTTATGACCGCAGTACGGATCGCAATGGCGGTATCCATATTGCCGTTCCAACCGATGTAACCGACCGCACCGCCATAAATATTGCGCTTTACTGGCTCCAATTCATCGATAATTTGCATCGCACGAATTTTTGGTGCACCGCTCAGGGTTCCCGCCGGGAGCGTGGCGCGAAGCACGTCTATCGGCCCTGTCCCAGCGGTGACCTCACCGACCACATTGGAAGTGATATGCATAACGTGAGAATAGCGCTCAACGACCATTTTTTCGGTCACCTCGACGCTTCCTATTTGGCTGATGCGACCGACATCGTTGCGCCCTAGATCGATGAGCATCAAGTGCTCGGCGATCTCTTTGGGGTCGGCGAGCATTTCAGCTTGTAATTCATCATCCTCGCGATCGTTGCTACCACGGCGGCGGGTACCGGCTATCGGTCGCACCGTGACCGTCCCGTCTTCCAACCGCGCCAATACCTCGGGGGAAGAACCGACGATATGAAAATCATCCAAATCTAAAAAGTACATGTACGGCGAGGGATTAAAAACCCGGAGTGCGCGGTATAGATTCACCGGCGGGGCATCGAATGGCGCCGATAAGCGCTGCGACGGAACCACCTGCATCACGTCGCCGGACATAATGTATTGCTTGATACGATCCACCGCGCGCAGGTATTCCGGTTTACCAAAGCTGGAAACAAATTCATCGCTGGCACGACCGTGTAAATTCAAGTCGGGCAATCGCGGCGGCGCATCGAGTAACTGCTTTTGCAAACTATCGAGCCTAGACTGCGCCCTATCCAACGAGTCGGGAAGCGCGGTATCGGCGTGCACCACAAAGATGATCTTAGCGGCCAAATTGTCAAAAATCACCACTTCATCCGACGCCATCAGCAAAATATCTGGGGTGCCCAAAACGTCCACCGGCGCACTATCGCGTAGTCTTGACTCGACAAAACGTACCGTATCGTATCCAAAGTAGCCCACCAATCCACCGCTAAAACGCGGCAAATCGGGTAATTTAGGCATTTTGAATGATTGCCGAAAAAGTTCTATCTCGGCCAGTGGATCATCGGTTTCGCAACACCGTATTAGCTCGCCATCGCGCCGGATTTCTAGGCGGGATCCAAACACCTTAAGCACCGTCGCCGATGGCAATCCAATCAGTGAGTAACGGCCCCATTTTTCGCCGCCCTGTACAGATTCAAACAGATATGAATTGGGCCCTCGGGCAAGTTTAAGATAGATACTCAGGGGAGTTTCAAGGTCGGCGAGAAGTTCTCGTGTAACCGGAACACGGTTGTATTCCTGCTCTGCGAGCTGGGCAAATTGTTCGGCATTCATGGGGGCATTCCTTGTTCAGTTACGTCGTCTAGCAGGCGCGATGTCTATCGATAGCGAACTCGTTTCGCCAACACCAAGCGCGACGCTTTGCGCGCAACTGAAAAGAAAATGAATATGCCAACTGAAAACTCCTGTAATCAGAAAAGAAGTTTAAACGATTATCGCCGGTGGACAAACGTTTAAACCGATAAGGCGGTTACTTTTGACAACTCAGCACGCATCTGAGCAATCACCGCTGCGTAATCTGGCTGGCTAAAAATAGCCGATCCAGCGACAAACATATCGGCGCCGGCACGCGCCACTTCGGCAATATTAGCCACCCCCACACCGCCATCCACTTCAAGGCGTATATCGCGACCACTGCTGTCGATCATGGCCTTGGCAGCGCGTAATTTTTCCAGCGTTTGAGGGATAAATGCTTGACCTCCAAACCCGGGATTCACCGACATTAACAACAAAATATCGAGGCGATCGACAACCCAGCGCACGGCGTCTAGACCAGTGCCCGGATTGAGTACCAGCCCAGCCTTACAACCCAGGTCATCAATCAACTGCAACGAGCGATCGACGTGCGCCGACGCCTCGGGGTGAAAGGTAATGTAACTGGCGCCGGCATCGGCGAACATGCGGATCAGGTCGTCCACCGGTTGCACCATCAAATGCACATCGATGGGCGCGGTAACACCATGCTTGCGAAGCGCCTCGCAGACCAGCGGACCGATGGTCAAATTCGGCACGTAATGGTTATCCATAACGTCAAAATGCACTACATCAGCGCCCGCTTTTAGCACTGCATCGACCTCGGCACCCAAGCGCGCGAAATCTGCCGCCAAAATAGATGGAGCAATTGTATAATCAGTCATTTCACCCTCGAACCTAATTAGTTATATAGGCGATTGAAAACTTTGTCTCGGTTGCAACGCCTGCATATTTTTTTGCGCGCCAGCCAAGCGCCGATGAAAAGACGACAACTTACCACAGGCGAACAAAAAGATCCGCTCCCCTGCGGGCAGCGATCTAGCCACCATAACAAACAATACCCCACCCATCATCCGGTGAGTATCGGTTGCCGCGACCATTTTCGTTTCACCAACAGCTGTTGGGTGAGGTGCTAACAGACACCCAACAGCTCTATCGACAAAACACTCAGC
>MDTF01017284.1_pt1 | contig 45897 bp, 45 predicted proteins | sample 811191 | NCBI WGS metagenome assembly MDTF01 (sample SAMN05326649, study PRJNA326480) | marine metagenome | isolation source: seawater | place: Southern Ocean | collected 2011 | reverse complement strand
CTAATTCCATAGCTTTATGTAACTTACCTTTATCAAAATCATCTTCAAATAAGGTTATGTTTTCAGCAATAGTTCCATCAAATATAATTGATTTTTGACCCACGTAAGCTATGTTATTTTTTAAATCAGCAAGATCAGCAATTTGATTATTTATCTTAATTTCACCTTTATCAAATTTAAGTATTCCAAGAATTATCTTAATTAATGTTGTCTTACCTGCGCCTGATTCACCTACAATTCCTATCATATCTCCCTTATCAATATTTAAATTAATATTTCTTAAAGTGTCATTATAAGAATCTGCATATCTAAAAGAACACTTACTTAAACTGAGACTTTGAAAATTAGTAGAATAATTTTTATTACTTGTACCTAATACTTTTTCTAACTGTTGATTGCTGGTCATTATAATTTCATCCTTAAGACAATCAGAAGAATACTTTGAAAAACGTATATTATTAACATGAACTATAATTTGACTTAAACTAGGCGCAAGTCTTAATGCTGCTAATCCAAACAGGATAATATTTTCTAGTAAATCATCATTATTACTCGATTGAGCAAAAGAATATAATATATATGATAACAGTAATAATATGAGGGTATATTCAAGTATATGTTTTGGAATATCCTGAAGTATCTGATGTCTTGAAATATAATTCTTATATTTATCTAAAAAACCTTTAAGTCTAAATAAAATTTTCTGCTGAAGGTTATAAACGTATACCTCATCTAAACCTTGAAGAGACTCTTTTGCTAAATTAATAACTTTTTTTTGTGAATCACTAATCATTTCAGAGCCTTTCTTAATTTTTAATCTTGTTAACATTAAGTAAAGAAGTACTAGGAAAGTGAACAAAGTTAGTAATATCAAAGTTAAATAAATATTTTCATAGACTAACAGTAATAAAATTGCAAAAAATAAGAATATTTCAGAAAGTATTTTTAAAAATGAAAATAAGCCTTGGTGTACATAGACAAAAGTATGGTTTGTAATATTCTGTATTGCTTTTGAAATACTTTTATTTCCATTATATTGGATTAGATTGAATAAATAGAAATTAAATAGTTTTTTTATAATTGATACTGATGCTGAAAAAGTAAATTTTATTATTATAATTTGAATACTAAAATTTATTATAGATTTAAAAGTGTAAAGTAATAGTATTCCAAGACCAATTTTAAACATTAAATTGGACCTTAAAAGTTCGTCTTCTGGTAAATGTACAACATAAGTATAAAAATTTATATATGTACTGTTTGATGCAAAAGTTGAAAGGTACTTAATTATTATATATAAACTCGCTACATCTAGCAGTGAAACTATTGGGAATAGTAAAATAATATAATAAATTTTTGAAAAATTATTTCCAAGTATAATTTTAGTATTTTTGTAAAAACTTTTCATAGAGTAAATAGATATTGTTATTTATTATTCATTATAACTGCCAATTTTCTTCAAATACTTGAAGCTCTCAATTTGGTAATCAATAGTACAAAAATTAGAGAATCTTTTATGTAAAAATGATTTTGTCTGGAGATAAAGGCCCGGTTTGAACATTATGTCTAGTTCAGAGTTAATATTTAAGTTAACTATTTCAAATGATTTTTTTTGCATCAACTTTAATTCCTCAATTGGTTGCAATATAAAGTTTCTTTTATTAGTCCTAATGTCAATTTTCCACCTGCCTGCAGATCCCCAGTCAGCAAAGTAGCTAAATAATGTATTATTTATAGTTAAACCTGACCCAGAAAATACTGATCCAGTTGGATGCCACTTAATTTTACCTTTGTTATAAGAAGATAATTTTTTTGGATGACCACATAAGTAAAAAAATAAATCAAACATGTGTGATGAATTAGAATAAATCATTTTTTCTTTAGCTTCTTTTGACAACTTACTTTTACTAATAAGCTCAGATCTCTCTGTAAAATCTACAAAACAACCAGTTATTTTTTCATTTTTATTAATGGACTGTTTTAATTTTATAACAGATTGATAAAAACGTCTGTTATATGCAATATGAACGTTTGCATTCTTTTTTTTAGATATCATTTTTATCTTCTTTAAATCATTAATATTAAGTGCACCAGGTTTTTCTAACAAAATATTATTTGTACCATGTTTTAATAATTCAATACAACATTTTGATAATATATCAATTGTTGTAGTTATAATTGCTGTTTTAATTTTTACTTTTGTTTTTAATATATTTTCCAAGCCGCCACTTATTAATTCAGCTCCATATTCTTCTTTAAAAAATTCTGCCTCCTTATTTGTTTTATCTACGACAATAAATTTTTTATCTTGTGCCTTTAAAACCTTAGCATATTCTTTTGCCATATATCCACCTCCAACTATCCAAATAATATTTTTCATGTGATAGGTACAAATATGTTTTTTGTATTATGATCCTTGTTGTATTTATTTATTAAAAAATCTATAAATGTATTATGACTTGCTAGATGATCAGATAATGGTGTAAGTTTACATTTACCATGATTAATTATATTTTTGATTAATTCTGTTGACATAAAGCTTTGTAATAATATTTTTTCGGTAAACTTATAATTTTTATTATACATTACCTTACCTGATAGTTCATCGATATCTATAATATTAGTTTTTGTATTTATTTGAACACTGTGTTTTTTGCTATGGCATAAATCAGAAACTAAAGAAAGTTTAGAACCTGATGAAAATTCTAAGTTAACATTTCCAAATATATCATAAAAATTTGGTCTTTTAGTTTCATACCATACATATTTATTGTTAAATTCAATTTCATTTACTTTAAGAATTGTTTCATCAGTTAGCCAAGTTATTAAATCTATATAATGACAACCATTGCAGCATATGCCCCATTTATTTCCAGTGACAGTCATCTCAATAGGCCCCACATCAATTAGTGACTTAATTTTTTTATATAGTGGCATAATTCTTCGAGGCATATTCACCCAAACATTGGCTTTGCTACTTAAAACCATGGAATCAATTGAGTTTTCAACGCCTTGGGTTAAAACTTTTTCTAATATACAGTATCTGTATGTAATCCTTTGATTTAAATAATATAAAATTTTTTTTCTTGTATCAGCTGTTGACGATATAATAATCAGGGTGAAATCAATATTTGGTTCAATTGTTTTGTTATGATAATAAAATTTATGCAGTAAATTTTTGTTGGTATTAATAAATTTTTTTGCTCTGAAAATTGCATTATCAGATATATCATAAATATGAATATTTAGTGGTTGTTGAATTTTGATAATACCCTCTAAATATCGCAAACCTAATCTACCACAACCAGCTATTAAAATATTATGCATATAAAAGAAAAGTTTATATAGTAAATAATTAAGTATATTTATATATTAAAATCATCAAATTTGTAATATGAAAAACCACGAACTTAGTCTTATTAATCAAATAACACGCTATTTATGTTACTCTTTATTAATAATTTCTGCCTTAAGAGCAATTAATCGTTATTTATATTTTGAGAGTACAATAATTACAATTACTACAGCAATAATTATTTATTTATTATATCTAACAATTATTACTAATAGTAATTTAACTGAAAATAAAAGAATTATTAGGTTTATTATACCAACAGTTACAATATTAATCTTATTTATTATATTTTATCTATATCCAATTGCTGATGGACTTAAGGTGTCTATGCGAGGATCGGATCAAGATGATTGTACAATTGGAATTATAAAAAATTTATTCAATGGTATTAATCCTTATCATTTCATTTCTTATAATGGCAATACATGTGCTCAAGGACCAGGGGTAATAATAATTTTTTTTCCATTTGTTATGTTGAATAAATATATTTTTGCCCATCTTTTCTATTTAATTTTAATATTTTTAATACTATATAAGTATAGGAATAACTTTAACTTTAATAAGTTTTTTGTTATTTTCTTTTCAAGTATTATTTTATGGGAAATGCTCTCTGTAGGAAGTGATCTCTATGTTTCTTCAATTTTACTTTGCATAGCATGTATATTATTAAATGAAGGAATTAAAGAAAAAAACCTCAGACTAATAATTGTAAGTGCTATGATTATAGGAATATTTTCAACTACAAGAATAAATTTTATATATATACCATTTGCTATTTCAGTTTTACTTTTTACTAATTGGAAAAAAGAGGCATTAATTTATTTTATTATTTCTTCAGTTTTCTGCTTAGGTCCTTTAATTTTTTTATTTGTAATAAACGATCAATTGGTCTCAATTAATATTAAAAATGATTATAGTTTTATCTTTATACACGCTTCAAATATTGGTAATGAAAAAATAATACGTAACTTAATAGGATTAATTTTTAGCATTATAGTATTTATTTACTTTTTCCTTAAGTTGAGAAAAAGTCAAAACGTTAATTTATTATTATTATCAATATTTTATATAATATTTCCTCATTTATTGTCCGTATCAGTAAATAATCTAATATATCAAAATTTTGATTTTACTAAATGGGAGGGTGCTAATTTTATTGTGCCCGTACTATCTTTTGCAATACTATTACTTTCAAAGAGGGGGCTGTCTTAAATGCTTAATATTGCTATTAATGGATCATCAGGATTTATTGCTAGTAATCTAATTAAATATTTAGTCAATAAAAGTGAAATAAATGTATTTGCCTATACTAGACAGAAGAAGCTACAAGAATATAGATCTATAAAATACAAATTTTGTGAAATTGAAAATGCTGAAAACTTAAGTAGCTTAGATTATATCATTTATTGTTCATATAATTTTAATTCCCTTAAAAACTATAACTGTAATAAGTTAAAAATTTTATTAGAAAAGACAAAATATTTAAAAGTTAGAGTGATTTATATATCTTCTTGCAGTGCAAGTTACAAATCTAAATCAAAATATAGTAAAGACAAAATACGCTGTGAAAATATGATTAAATTTTATAATCAAACAATAATTAGAGTACCAACAATAATACTTAAGAAAAATGATAATGTTTTTATCGGTGGCCAAGGAAAGGCGTTAAACAATTTGATAATATTCATGAATTTATTTAAATTTTTTCCACTAATTGGAAATGGAAATTTCGTGCACAATTATTGTATGATTGAAGACTTTAATAATATAATTTATTTGATATTAGATAAAAAAATTGATGAAAAATTTTTAATTATTAAAAATACCAACGAAATAAAATTCAAAAATTTAATTTCAATTATTTTAACAATAAAAAAACTAAATTTAAGGTTAATACCTGTGCCTATAATTTTTTTAAAAATTATTTTATTTCCTACGAAATTTGTTAAGTCAAATAGAATATCTTCATATGATAGCTTGATAGATGTAATATCAGATAACAATACAATCAGTGATAAAAAGTATTTTTTAAAAGATTTTGAATATACAAATTTTACAAGCTAATTTGTTATTTTAATTAATAAGATTTTAAAGAAATCAATTATAACACTTAGACTTAGCTTGCTATGTCCTGACACTCTATTGTTAAAATCAATAGGAATTTCTGATATCCTGGTTTTTACAGGTGATTTTATGATTATTTCAAGAAGTATTTTAAAACCTTTATTATCCAGTTTATTGATTACTTTTAATAAAAATACTTTATCAACTATAAAGTATCCACTTAAAGGATCTGTAATCTTGATATCCACTATCATATTAACCAAAGTAACAGCTGCCAAACTAATTTTTTTTCTTAAATAGTTAAAATTTATTTTAGAATTTTTATCTAAAAATCTACTTGCAATGACAATATCTACACCATCATTAATAATCTTATCATAAAGTGTATTTATGTAGATAGGGTTGTGCTGCAAGTCAGCATCCATAACTAAAATATGATTATGAGTGGCTCTTTTAAAACCTTCAGTACATGACAATGATAGACTTCTATTGTTACTTCTTTTTATGTAATTAATATTAGGAAATGTTTTTGAATTTGTAATTATTTTATCTAATGTTCCATCACTAGAATTATCATCTACAAAAATTATTTCCCACTTATTTGAATTTTTTTGTTTGTAGATATTTTCAATTAATAAATCAATATTGCCCACCTCATTTAAAGTAGGTATTATTATTGATAAATAATTACTATTCATTTTATTGCTCTTTATGTTTAATTTTTGAATATAGTTTTTCTATACCATTATCTATTGAGATTTTAGGTTGCCACTTAAAATAATTGATTGTTTCTCTAATATTTAGTACAGATGTTTTTACATCAAATTCTATTGCTTTAATATATTTTACATTTAATTGCGTACCATGAATTTTTTCTATTTTTTTTAAAATTTCATTAATTGAATGTCCCTCTCCACTTCCAACATTAAATGTTCCAGATTTATTTATACTTATGCATTGAATTATCAAATCAGATAAGTCATCTATATAAATATAATCTCTAACTATTGATCCATCTCCCCATATTTCTATTTCATTATTATTTATTGCAGTCTTAATAACAGTTCCAATAAGTCCCTGTAATTTATAGTTTGATTGATTATATCCATAAGGATTAGAAATTCTTAATATTATTGGATTTAAATTTCCATTTTGCTCTAATATTCTTAAGTAATGTTCTTGTAATAATTTGTGTGCCCCATAATAAGATATAGGTTTTGGATTTTGATTTACAGAATTAGAATTGTTGTTTATTTCTCCATATATGGTGCCCCCAGAAGAAGGATAAATAATATTTTTTATTCCCTTCTGTGACAAAAAATTAAAAAATATTAAATTTTTAATTACTTCATTTTGTATATCTAAAACTGGATCTGTATTAGTTTTAGCAGGTATCGAAGTACTAGCTAAATGAACTACACAGAAAACATCTTTTATGGTGTCATAATGTTTTTCTATTTGATCTATGTCGCTATTAATAAATGTAAATTGATTAATTGACAATTTTGATTGATCATCATTTTTATCTAAAACAATTATATTATATTTTTTTTTATCGATTTTATTTATTAAATTTGATCCAATAAATCCTAGGCCACCTGTAATCAATATAGATTTTAATTTACTTTTCATATTTATTTAAAAAACATCCTTGGATAGTATTACATTAAATATTGTTTTAATTAAAATTTTGATATCTAAAATAAAACTCATATTATTGATATATTCGATATCTTTGATTATTGTTTCTTTTTTTGTTAAAACATCTCTTCCAGAAATTTTTGAAATACATGTAATTCCAGGTTTAACAGAAAGTATTTTTTTTTTATATTCTCCATAGATATCCATAACTTCTGGTATTTCTGGTCTTGGTCCAACAAGAGTCATATTTCCTATAAAAACATTATATATATTAGGAAGTTCATCAATACTTTTTTGTCTGATAAATTTTCCTAACTTAGTTACTCTAGGATCATTTTCATGATGGTAAAAGAAATTTAAATCATTTTTTTCACTAAAATCATATAATTTGGGATATTTAGCTTTAGAGTCTATATACATTCCTCTGAGCTTAATAATCTTAAATCTTTTACCATTTTTTCCGATCCTACTTTGAATGAATAATGGATTTCCCTTGCTTTCAAATCTTATCAAGATACAGAAAATAAAAATAATTGGTGTTATAAAAAATATTAATACACTGCTTGAAATTATATCTATTATTCTTTTAATAATTAAGAAAAAAAATTTATTCATTATTATTACTCATATCCTTTTTAGAATATAAACCTATTTTATACCCAACATATTTATATATTGTCTTCAGTACAGCATATGGAACTAACATTAGTTTATTATTACTTAACAAATAACTGATTTCAGAAAATATGAAATTTAAACCTTCATTTTCTGGGGTTCCAAAATTTTCAAAAATCCATTTATTTTGTGAATGAAAGTTTCCTATTTCTTTATATCTTTTATACTCCTGTAAACAGGTATAATTATGTGAGTGATAAACCTTAGAATTGGCATTATATAAAATCTTCCAATTTTTTAAAAGAACCTTCCCAGCAACATATGCATCTTCACCAAATGACACATTATTTGGGAAACCATTAATATCATTAAGAGCTGCAACTCTATATGCAGAAAAACTATTAGAATTAAATGTGATCTTAAATCCAATTTCATATTTATCATGTAAACTAACTATTCTACTCTTATCTGGATAATTATATATCCTAGCATGCGATTCTATGGGCATTGCTCCTATATTTGGAATTTGTCTTCCAAAACTTATTGCTATGTTTATATCATTAAAACCATTTATTATATTTTTTAAAGATTGATTATCGTAAAAAATAGCATCTTGTGTCATATAGATAATTAAATCAAACTCCTTTGACTTTTTATAAGCATAATTTCTTGTTCTTCCATGACAGAATTCTTCTTTGGGTATTATTTCAACATCTAGACCAGCATTTATACTCTTAATCACAGTATTATCATCAGAACTTGAGTCTATTACTAAGCAAGAAACATTTTTTGCATCTTGCGATTTATAAGATTCAATCCATTTGCTCCAATTATCTCCAGCATTGTATGTGAGTACAATTATTCTACATTTCATAATTTTATCTAAATATTTATGCCAAACAACTAGTAAGTTTCTTATAAAAAGTTTCCTTTTTAAATTTAATACCATTAAAATAAGAAAAACAATTAGTACTTAACTTATCTAATATTTCATCATCATATATTTTATCAATTGCATTATATAATTCTTGAGTATTATTTCTATTGATCAAAAGTGCATTATGATTATTTTCAAGATTATTTGCTGCAGCAACATCATTAAATATTATTGAAGGAATTCCCACTATACCAGCTTCTTTAACAGCTAGCCCATCTGTCTCATGTAAAAATGAAGGGAAAATAATCGCTCTTAAATTAGATAATTTTTCATTAACTTTATTTTCATCTAGCCACCCTGTTATTTCGAAGTTTTTATTGATCTTTTTAATTTCATTTTTTAATATACCATCACCAATAAATATTACGTTTTCAGCAATATGTGAAAGACTTTTTGCAATAAAAAGTGCACCTTTTTCTTCACTTAACCGACCAAAAAAAGCTATTTTTTTATTTTTTACAATTTTAATCTTTTTAGGTAGTGTGCTAGGAATAATTGGGTTTTCTATAACCATATTTTTATGATTGCTACCTATGTGATTAAAGAATATATCTTTGCTGAAATCGGAAACATAAATCATCTTAAGTTTATTATTTAACATTTTTATAAAATAAAAATTGAATATTTTCTGTCTTAAAACCCTCCATAATTTAACATTATAACTTCTAGAATCACAATTTGATAAAACACATTGTTTAGAAAGTGGTTTTAATTTACATATTTTTTTTTCTTTAAAGAAATAAAAACCACCATTTGGACAGATTGAAAAATAATCATGATTTACTAAAAAGGTTTTACTATTTTTTTTAAGAAGAGTTTTAAATATTGATGGGCTTAGATTTTTGGTCCATGAGTGAATAAATATATGTAATTCATTACTATTTAAAGAGTTTATACATTCTTCTAGTTTTTTTTTAGAATTAAAGTTCCATAAGCCATGTATTAAACTTTTAAATAATTTTTTTCTTAATAAATCTTTTTCATTTAAGCAGATAACACTTACATTAGATCTCTTTAATCTTGGATCAACAGGTCCAACAGGAGCAAAAAAAATTACTTCGTGTTTTTCTGAGAGTAAAAGAGCGCTTTTAATTGCAATATTGCTAGCTCCACCTTCTACATTTGCATAATCATTAAGAATTAATATTTTCATACTTTACGATTAACATTTTGTTTCAGAGATGAGTAATACCCTAAAATAAATAAAATTAATGATACACTTTTATATGCAAGAAAAGAATCAATAAAAAACATACTTAACGAAATAGTTAATATAGGCAGAAAAATAAATGAATTTTTCATTAATAAATGTACAAAAAAAACAATGATTAGTAGCAAACCTATTATACCATTTTCTACCAATAATCTTATCCAACTTCCATCAAATGAAGGTCCTACTGCACCAGGCCCAATGCCTAAATAAAATGAATATGGTAATTTATCTTGCCATATAGAGATACCATATATCCATTTCTCCATTCTCATTAGCCAGCTTAAATCTACACTATTAGTATTAGAAAAATTAATCTGTCCTGTTTTATCGAGATTATTTTCTTCACTATAAAGTCTTCCAATTGGGATTTTATCTTCACCAACATTTGTTCTTACAAATTTATAAAAATTAATTAATAAATAATAATTATTTAAATCAATTAAATTTCCAGACCTATTTATTACCATGTTATTACTACATTTTTCTATAGAATACTCACAATCATTATTTAATTGATCTGAATTAGATTGAGTTAATATTGGTTTAAATAATAAAACAATAAAAAAAGATATAAATAGAATTAAGATAAGTGTTATTTTTCTTAATATATTGTTATGACAAAAGTTTTTTATATTTAAAAAAATTAAAATAAATGTAAGAACAATAAAAGTTAAACTCGACGATCTGCTACCTAATATATAAAAATTTATATATGCTAATAGAGCTATTATAATGAATGAATAAATTAAATATTTTAACTTATTAAAATGATTTACATAAACAGCAAAACATAAAGTTAATACAATTGAAACTTCCCAAGGTCCACCTGTCATTCCAGCCACTACCTTGAAGTTAATGCCATCTGTTGATGTAAATGCAGGAAAATAACCAAGGTATTGAAAAATAATAATAATGATTTGATATAGAGCAAGGTATAAAACTATTTTAATAAAGCTTGATTGATTTACTATAAGTGAACCTACAACAAAAAAAACAAAGTATTCCACATATCTAATCGGATAAAAAATACTAGTACTTCCTAAATAACTATCTTCATAAAAATTGTTAAAAAAAAATGATAATAAGGAAATAAAGACAAATGTAAAATATATTAAATGTGACTTGCTGACATTTAGTTTAAAAATTTTATGATTAAATATAAGAGTTACAAATATTAAAAGTATAATAATGTCATCTATTCTTAATCCAGCTGTATGAGCTCCACCAAAAGAAAATAAATTAATTCTGGGAAAAAATAATAATAGTGATGTGAAAAATATTAAATATTGATTTTTATAATTTTGTACACTCACTTCTTTATAATTCTCTTTACTATTTTTTTTATTATAATAATTATATATGGGATTAATCCTTTTATTGAAAAAACTCTTATGGTTTCTGATATTATTATACTTTTATTTGACCAAGATGATTTATATTCTTCATCACCTATGGTAAAATCAAATTTACTAAAATTATTATTAAAAGTGTTCTCCATTAAAAATTTTAATAATAAAATTCCTGGAGAATACTCTTTATATTTTGAATTATAAGAAGGGAATATGTAATAAAATGAGTTCTTATAAATATAGCCGATATGAATTGCAATAATCTTATTATTTAAATATAAGCAATTAATACTCAATAATTTTTTTTCATTAAGATTTTTATAAAATTGTATGAACTTTTTTTTAAATATTGTGGATTGAAAAATATTTTTAATATTATTTTTATTATAAAAGCTTGACTTAAATTCAATCATTTTTTCTAAAAAAAAATCAATATTTTCACTTTCTTTAATCGTATAGTTTATTAATCCAAGTTTTGATAATTGTTTTTCTTGTCTTTTTAAATTATATCTAGCTTTTTTACTTTTTTTATCAGTATAAAAATGATCCCATTCTGTCAAAATATCGCTGTAGTGACCTCCTATATTATTATTTTTTGTAAATTTTGATAAGTATCTAAAATTATGAATATCATTTTTTTCTCTATTTAAATTTATCAAATCACACTTCGATTCATTAAAGATTTTATTCCATATATCATCAATTTCATTTTGAGAAATGTTTACTCTAGGGTCAATCAATGGCTGATTATAATCATTAAGTGGATCTCCCATATATCTAAGTTCTGTATAAAAAAAAAAATTAATTTTATATAATGGAATTAAAAAAAAGGGCTTATCTTGCTTATAAAAAATTACTATAAAAATTTTAGAATTATTCAAATCTAGGTAATTATTTGCCCAAATTTTATTCCATTTATAACTTTGAAAAATATCAATATTACATACTGATTCTAGATACTCCCATTTATCTTGACAAGCACTGATATTTGAAAATATTTCAATTTTACTATGCATGCATCTATTGATTAGAAAAATAAACTATTTGACTTCCATTGCTTTCAAATTCAAAAGGAACGTATAGTAAATTTTTAAGAGATTTTCTAACTGAGATCTGATATTTTTTTTTTACATAAAAAAGAATAAATCCTCCACCTCCTGCACCCAATAGTTTTCCACCTATTGCTCCAGCATTTATTGCAGTTTTATATATTTTATTAATATTTTCATTTGTCACATCATCAGAATAATTTTTTTTAATTATCCATTGTTCATCTAATAATTTTCCAAAATCATCTATTTTTTTGTCTTTTACTAAGATATCTATTCCTTCATCTACTAAACTCACTGAGTTTGAAAGATCAATTTTATTTTGTTTTATAGATTTAATTTGTTTAGCAGCAATATTACTTGCAGATCTTTGAAACCCTGTAAAAAAAAGCATTAAGTTTCCTTCTAATTCTTTAATTCTATTTTTGGAAAGCGGCAATTGATTTACCTGAAAATTATTTTTAGTAAATTTGATATTATTAAATCCTCCAAATGCTGCAGCTACCTGATCTTGTGAGCCAACATTTTCTTTTATTATATTTTGCTCTAAATTTATAGCAGAGCTAGCTAGCATTCTTTTGGTTGCTATTTCTTTTTTCAAAGCATGAAGGGTATTTATTAGTCCTACCGTAAAAGTTGAACTAGAGCCTAATCCAGATCGAGCTGGTAGATCAGCATTGTGTACTAACTCTATTCCATCTTTAATTGAATAATACTTAAGAGCCTCTCTTACTACTGGATGTTCTATATCTGAAATTTTATTTGCTTCTTCTGTTTTATAATATCTTATTCTATAATTATAATTAAAAAAATTAGGTAGATAACGAATATTTATATAGCAGTATTTATTAATAGTTGTACTTAGTACCTGACCATTATTATTTTCATACCAATCTGGGTAATCTGATCCACCGCCAAAAAAGGATATTCTAAAGGGTGTTCTACTTATTATCATTTGATCATCATTTTTTAATATTTTTTTTCCACCAATTGATTGATTTTAATATACCATTTTCTATGGTAGTACTTGGTTTCCATTTAAATACTTTCCTAGCCTTACTTATATCAAGAAATAAGTATGTTGGTATAGAAGGTTGAGATAGGTCATGCTTAATAAGAAGTTTTTTTCTAGATTTTTTAACAATTAAATATACTAAATCTTTTATTTTTATTGCCTTACCTAGGCCTACATTTACAAGTTCAAATTTATTTTTTTGATAATTTATAGCTTTATTTACAAAATCAACTAAATCACCGATATATAGTAAATCTCTTTTTTCTTCACCTTTTCCCCAAATAACTACTTCATTTTTGGCATTCATAACTTTAGTAATAGACGCACCAAAAACATGTGACTTTTTCAAGTCATACTTGTCGTGATCTCCATATATATTAGAATGTCTAATTACTGTATACTTTGTAGAGCCTAGTCTTGAATAAAATTGACACATTTTTTCAATATAAATTTTTGTCCATCCAACACCAAAATAATTTTTATGAATTTCAGAATTTGCATCAAAATCAGTTTCTTTAAGTTTTTTATTTGATGACTGATACATTACAGTACAGCTGAAAAAAATCAGCTTACTGATTTTTTTTTCAAAACCAGATCTTAATATTAGTGAGTTCATTACCGCATTATCTGTAACGTGAATGTATGGCTTATTAATGATATCTTTAGATCCTGATGTTGTAGCGGCGGCTTGAATAACTATATCATCTTTTTTTAATAATCTATGTATAGCCTTTGGATCAAGCAGATTGATTTTTTTCCATGATACGTTCTTTAATAAGAATGCTGGTCTTATGTTATAAATACCTACTACATCATAATTTTTATTTTTCGCATAATACTCTATTAAATTTTTACCAATAAATCCTGTTGCACCACAAATAACAATTCTTTTTTTGTTTTTATTCATACTCTTTTAAATACTCCTTTATTACCTGTAATGATGTTTTATTAAATATTCCATATTTTTTTATTACTCTATGATTTGAATTTTTTCCTACATTGTATATATATTTTCCAAAATTTATTTTGGAATTAAGATGTGTTGCAATTCTTTCTAAATTTATATTCTTATTTGAAGTTAGATTATATGTACCAGTATCATTATTTTTTAAAAGTTTTTTTATTAAATTTAAGATGTCGGACTGTAGAACATAGTTAAATGATGATGTTTGATTTAATGACAAATTTTTATAATCAATACACTTTGAATTCTTTAAAATTTTAATAAAAGCATTGTCTCTTATGTATGGGCCAAGCATTCCAGATACCCTAAGTATTACATAATTACTGCTTTTTTTTCTGATTATACTTTCAGCGATTAGCTTAGATAAGCTATAAATTGATTTATTGCTTTCTAAAAGTAATTCATCTTCTTCTTTATGAATTTTATTATTGGTTGGATAAACATCAACAGAAGATATAAAAATTATTTTTTTGTGAGGTACTTCTAATATTCTCTTTGTTAAATTAATATTATCGTCTATATAATTCAGTATCTCTTTTTCCGATACAACCTTACTTGAATTAAAAGCTGTATGGATGATTATATTATTTTTTGATAATGGAAGGCTAGTATTTGAACCATTTCTATCATAACTATAAGAATTTAAATTTTCTTTTAGATAGCGCCCTAAGCCGGATGATGTGCCTGATATAACTATATTGTTCATACATTTATTTTTCTGGCTGAAGATCTTTTTCAGTGAAGGGATTATATCTATCTGAAATTATAGATTTATTATTTTTATACCATTCTATTGTTTCTTTTATTCCTTGTTCCAAAGATATTCTAGGCATAATTCCTATCTCATTTTGGCGCGTCATATCCATTAATCTTTTCTTGTCCCCACTTGGTTTTGAGACATCCCATTCAATTTTTAGATCATCGCCAATTATTGATTTAATTATATCAACAATTTCTCTAATTGAAGTTTCTTTTCCACTACCTAAATTTATTGGTTTATTGTAACCAATTTCCATAACTTTAATCATACCTAAAGCAACATCTTTAGCATAAATAAAATCTCTTATAGGGGAGCCGTCGCCCCAAACAGTTAAAGGATTTTCACCGTCTATTGCTCTTCTAATCAATGATGGTATTACCATTGCATTGTTTGGATCAAAATTATCTTTTGGCCCATAAACATTAGCAGGACGTACTATGGATATCTTGTCCCAACCATACTCAATCGCATAGGCTTCAGCTTGTAATTCACCCATTCTTTTTGCCCAACCTGCAAATCTATCATTTGGAGACGGAAATGTTTTCCAAACACTGTCTTCATAAAATACTTCTGCTGGTGCATAGACCCCAATACTACTAGTGAATAAATATCGTTCAACCCTACATCTTCTTGCAGCTTCCATCATATTTATACTAAAAGTTATTGTTGGAACAAAAAAACTTGCAGGTCTTTGATTGGTCATTGCAGGTGAACCTTTTACGCCAGCTAAACTAAAAACAGCAAACATATCCCTACAGACATCCATACAATTATCAAAAATTCTCAGATCTTTATTAATATATTCAATATTATTATTTTCTAATGGGGGTTTATCTAAAGATACAACTTTAATATTAGCACCTAATTTACTTAATTCTTCTACTAGAGGAGTACCTATTAACCCAGTACCACCAGTAACAAGAACATTTTTATTTTTAAAAATAGACATAATTTCTAATGATTTAACTCTATAAATTTATTTAAAATCGATTCGATATAATCTAATGATTCAGCACATAAAGATTGGTGGCACGCGATTGCAAAGCCATTATGCATAATATTATTGGAATATTTAAGATCACCTGAAACTCTATGATTATACTTTTTTATAGCTGGTTGTTTTGATATGTTGCCACATATAATTGGCCTTGTTTCAATATTATGTTCTGTAAAAAAATTTCTTATATCATTTACTGAAAAATTAGCTTTTTCTTTTATGGTAATTGGAAAGCCAAACCATGAATGATATGCATTCTTTGTTTCATTCTGAATTTCAAATAAATCATTATATTTTAAAAAATATTTAGTGAGACAATCTGCACTACTTCTTCTGGATATAACAAATTTATCAAGTTTTTTTAGCTGAACGCTGCCTACTATTCCAGCCATTTCTGTTGGTCTTAAATTATATCCAATATTTGAAAATAAAAATCTAGGGTCAAATTCAGGATATTTCTTTGCATATTTCTTAACTGTATCTTTATTATGTACTTCTCGCAACCATCCATGAGCTCTAAGCATTCTCATTATTTCTGAAAGCTCATCATTATTTGATATTGATATACCACCCTCAAATGTAGTCATATGATGTGAGAAATAAAAACTATAAGTTCCTACATCTCCAAAAGTTCCTATATATTTATTGTCATACTTTGCACCAAGCGACTCACAGCTGTCTTCAATTAGAAATAAATCATTTTTTTTACATATTTCTAACAAGGCTTTAAGATCACAGGGGTTTCCATAGCAATGCACAGGCATTATTGCTCTAGTTTTTTCAGTTATAGACTTTTCAATTAAATCACAATCAATGTTAAGTGTATTGGGGTCTATATCAACAATTACAGGAATTAGGCCATACTGAATTAAAGGCCATACAGTAGTTGACCATGACAATGCCGGTACAATTACTTCATCACCAGGTTGCATATGATTTTTAAATTCAACATTACATAAAGCTGCAACTGCCAGTAGATTAGCTGATGAACCTGAATTGTTCATAACACTATTTTTAATATTAAATTTTGAAGAAAATTCATTTTCAAAATTTAGAACTTTATTCCCCATTGTAACATGGGTGCTCATCATAACCTCTGTTGCAGCAAAAATTTCTTCTGCTCCAAAAGTTACTTCATGAAGTTTAATTTTTGGATTATCTTTATTGAATGATGTATTAATGTTTTTTGAACAATAATCCTCAATCAGAATTTTTATATTTTTTAGATCATCGTTCATAATATTATTTTTTATTGTAATAATCTCCATGCTCAACTAATAAAGTTGGACGACTATCTTTTCTTAGTAAGGCTTTTTTATATGCAGAAAATATTTCACTCTTTTTATTTAACAATACAACTTCAAGTTCAGTAGAAATACTTTTAAAAACACTTGTATAATCTTGAGTGTGCTGCACGCCTCCATTTAAAGGTTTTTTTGAACCTATTGATGTTCTTATTATAACCCTTGGCTTAAATTGTCCTTTCGACATAAACTGCATTTTATCCAAATGATTAAACAATTGATTCATGGCTAATATTAAAAAATCAAATCTTGGGTAACAACTTACAACAACATAGCCATTCATAGCCATACCAATAGAAAGTCCCATTTGTGCATCTTCAAATACTGGCATTTCTATCTTTTTAGAATTATCAATGGTTTCAAGTGTATTATAAATTGCATTTCCAGAATACAGGACTGATTGTCCTAAGAAGATGGTTCTTTTATCTTCTGCTAGATATTCCATTGATCTAATTAATTCACTCCTATATGTTTCTGAAAATTTTCCCATATAATTCCTTAAAATAAAATCCAATTACCTGTTCCATGATGAGGAAATTTTCTTTTATATTTGTAATAAACTATATCCTTATATGGTTTTGTCTTTTTGCCCCACGTTTTTCCTGTGGGTGAATTAGTACTTAAGTCATTATCTTCTACTACAAATTTCATACTTAGTTTGTTATTTTTTGAATACTTATAAATTTCATGAAAAATTCCGGTTTCATACGTCATATCTCCTATAAAAACCCAAACAACTTTATCGATTTTATCTCTTTTATTAGCCATTGCAACACCCAATGCTATAGGTAAGATTCCTGCAACTATGGCTGAAGAATAAAAATTATGTTTTTTTGATATAATTCCCATACTTCTTCCATCGACTATCTCATCATAAAGCCATTTCTCTGGAATCCCATGCAGTAAAGCATGGTAATGATTTCTCCAGGTAGAGAAAACCCAATCTGATTTTTTAATTTTAGAAAATATCTTAATTAAATGTTCTTCATTTCCACCTGAAAGATGTATAGGTGCTTTTATTAAGCCAGACTCATAAACTTTTTTAACTTTTATCTCAAAATTAATTAACTTATTAATTTTTTTTTTTCTATCTATCAAGCTGAGCCCCACTTTTTTTAACTTTTTCACGCCAATAATTTAATAAGTCTAACATGGTTTTTTCAAAACTATAGTTTATTTTCCAACCAGTGTCTTTCCTAAATTTACTTGTGTCAGGTATTTGTAAATCTGCATCTATTGGTCTTAATCTTAATTTATCAACTTTAATCTTAATATTTTTTGTTTTTGAAATTGAGATTAGATACTTCAACATATCTCCCACGGTACAAGTGTGAGTACCGCCTATATTATAAAATTCTCCTGACTTAGGTTTTTTAGTTAAAAGTAAATAATATGCATTAACTGCGTCTCTGACATCTGCAAACGTTCTAACAGAGTCTAAATTTCCAACCTTAATTACAGGTGGTATTAGTTTTTTTTCAATTAATGCAATTTGTTTTGCAAAACTTGACTCAGCAAATACATCTCCTCTTCTTGGTCCTGTATGAGTAAACATTCTAGTAGTTAAAACCCTTAGTCCAAAAGCTTCATGATAATATTTTGCTAGTAAATCTGTCCCAACTTTAGATATTGCATATGGCGACGCTGGGTGGTAAGGACAATCTTCTTTTATTGGTAAAAACTCTTTCGGTACCCTGCCAAAAACTTCTGAGGAAGAGCAAACATGTATTAATGTTTTATTTAGTTTTAGCTTTCTAACACTTTCTAAAAGTCTTAATGTTCCATTGATATTTGTTTCAAGTGTTAGGTCGGGAGAATCAAAACTTGTTTGAGGATAGCTCTGAGCGGCCAAATGATAAATGTAGTCTGGTTTGACTCTTTCAAGAAGACTATAAATTGAAAGAGGGTCACATAAATCTGAATACTCAAAATGTAATCTAGTTTTCTTATTAGCTAAATTTAAATGATGGCTAACGTTATCTAATGGGCTTCGCCATCTACATACTCCAAATATATTCCAATTAGTTTTTTTTAACAGTAGATCTAGCAAATGGGATCCAACCATGCCCGTAATGCCAGTTATTAAAACTTTTTTTACCATAAAATAGTGTCAGGAAGCTTAAATTAATTTTTATAAATAAACCTTTTATACTAAAATATCAAGATCTTAAAGGTTATTTAATGTTTTATTTTTATTGATTTTAGATACCAATCATATGTCTGCTTTAAACCATCCTCAAGATTATATAATGGCTTCCAACCAATTTTCTTAATTATTTGCGAGTTAAGAACTCTTCTAATGGTACCATCTGGCTTAGAGGTATCAAATTTTATATCACCTTTGAATCCAACAATATCTCTAATTAAGTATGAAAGTTTATTTATTGTAATCTCATTTGAAGTACCAATATTAATTAAATTATTTTTAATTAATTCTTGATAATCATTTTGAATGAGTTTTTTGGAAATATAATGGACTGAGGTGGCTATATCTCTAACAAAAATAAATTCTCTACTTTGATTGCCGCTTCCCCAAACTTCAATATAAGGAAGTGAATTAACTTTAGCATGATGAAATTTATTGATCAAGCCAGGAATTACATGTCCATTTTCTATATTAAAATTATCTCTTGGTCCGTAAGTATTTGTTGGCATTAATGATATATACTTAGTACCATACTGTTTATTATAAAATTGACATAATTTTATTCCAGCAATTTTTGCAATTGCGTATGCTTCATTAGTTGACTCTACTTTTCCAGCAAGTAATTCATTTTCCAAAACTGGCTGATTAGAAATTTTTGGATATATACATGAACTTCCTAAAAAAATAATTTTATTAACACCTGATATAAAACAAGAGTTAATTAGATTAATAGCAATCATCATATTTTGATAAATAAATTCAGCTGAATAAATATCATTTGATTTTATGCCACCAACTTTTCCGGCAGCTATAATAACTAATTCTGGTTTATTTTTTTTTATAAATTTTTCTACCTCTAATTGTCTTGTTAAATCTAAATCTGAGTGAGATTTAGTTAATATATTTGTATAATTATTTTCATTCAGCTCTTCAAGAAGACTTGAGCCAACCATCCCTTCGTGTCCAGCAATAAATATTTTAGTATTTTTCATATATACAATTTTATTCTTTGATATATTTTTAGGAATATAGCAAATAACATAAACTTCTTTAATTTAAAATCTAATAATATTTTATCTCCAGCAATATCTATATTGTGAACACCATCATATTCAATTGGAGGCAAAACTTCAAATTTTTCTTTTTCAATAAACTCATTTTTATTAAGTTTTATGATTTCATTGATTATGATTGAACTACCATAGGAATTTGTATTATTTTGTGTAGGTCTAAATAATTTATTATTTAAATAAAAAATGCGGCCAGCGCCTCGAACTCCTGTTGTAGACGATTTTACAGGATTATTATCACAAGAATACCATTCTCCAAATAAGCAATCAGCGTGCCAGATATGTAAGTCAGTCTTATTGGAAGAAGAATGCTCAGTAGAAAACAACCAGTATGTATTCTTAATCTTAATAATTGATGTATCAACGCCTTTAAAATTTTCAATTAAGATATTTTCATTTATAATATCTAAATCATTATTAATCTCTATGATACTTATATTATTTTTTTGAAAACATTCAGGTATTATAAATTTTCTATTATTATCAATAAAAGTATAAGGATATGAATAATGAAAATTATTTTCATTTTTAATATCTTTAAGAAAAATCATCTTATCATTTTTTAAGTTATAAAAAGATATAGATCCACTACCAATTAAATAATTAAATTTCTCAGCAGCAATAAGTAAATTCTCACCATTATTAAAAAAGAATGGGTCTGCTAAAAATGTATATTTATTATTTTTTATTTGATCTACAAATATAACTTCATTTGAATTAATCTTATTATTTTCAAACAAATATTTAATATCAGAATTGATAATTCCTATTTGCCAATAATATAAGTAAAAAAATTTATAAAAAATATTATTAATAATAAAAAAAAACCTCTTTTTAAAAGCTCTAGAAAATTTAACTACAATCATTACTATTAAAAAAAAGGGTAAGTTCACTTTATTACATATTTTTAAAAAAAATTTAATTAAAATTGATTTATAGCTTAAATCAAAATTAGATAATTTTTGCAGTATACTGTCACTTAGGAGAAATTTTTTATTTGAATTCAAATATATAGAATTATAAATTAATCTTTTAGATTTATATAATGATAAATATTTAATTTTTGAAACATCTAAGTATTTAGAAAACTTTTCGTATACTTTAAACTCTGGAGGCTCATTTTGCCAATTCCTAATCGTATACTCTGAAATCTGCTCTTTATGTTCACGCCATTTCACTAACTTCTCATTGACTACTCCTAATTTATATTTTCTTAATATTCTAAGCCATAAATCATAGTCAGCTGAAGCTTTAAATGAATTATCAAAATTTCCAATTTCCTTATAAACTTCTTTTTTAGTAATAACTGTTGATGTAGTAATAACATTGCCTATTTCTAACATTGTTAAAAATACTTCTTCAAAGTCAAAATTAAATTTTTTCTTTTTTAATAATTGACTAGGGATATCAAATTTTCCTGTAATTTCTCCATTTATATTAATTCTTTCACCATATGAGCAAACGAATCCAATTCGTTCATTGGAACTTATTAAATCAATAGATTTTTTAACAATATTTTTATCATAAATATCATCTGAATGAAAAATACCAATATACTTACCTTTTGCTAGATCGATACACTTATTATATTTTTGATTATATCCTATATTTTCATTATTTTTGTATATTGAGATATTTTCAATATTTGAAAAATTTTCAAGTATTAATTCATAACTTCTATCTGTAGAGTTGTTATCTACTAAAATAATTTCAATATTTTGATAAGTTTGATTTTGAATAGATTTTATAGAATCTACTAGGAAATTTTGTCGATTAAATATTGGAACGCAAATGCTGACAAGCTCTTGTTGATTTTTGTCCATTAGTAATTTTTAATTCAATATTAAATAAAAATATTATCTTGTAAATTTATTGATAAATAGTTCAATCGATTTTTGTACGTGATTAATCATTAAAGAAGTTAACCCATGATGACATGCGATTAATATTCCATTCTTCATAACTTTATCAGCCTCAGGATATCCCTTTTTTTCTTTTCTCATCTTTATTTTTTTAAAACCTGGTTGCCTTAAAATATTTCCTGTAAATACTACTCTTGTTTGAATATTTCTTTTTTCTAGGAAAATTTGCATTTCTGTTCTTGTAAAAGGTGCGCTATCTCTAATTGTAATAGGGTATGCTAACCAACCTGAACGTGATCCAGGAAGTTGTTTTGGTAAGATAAAAAAATCTTCATATTTTTTTAAAAAAATAGAATGTAGTTTGAAATTTTTTTCTCTTTTAAGTAAGTTTTGTCTTAGTTTTTTAAGCTGGACTAATCCAAAAGCAGCTCCCATCTCGGAAGGTTCTAGATTATGACCAATTGATTCAAATACAAATTTTTTATCATATTGAATACCATCTAATTTTATATTGAACCTATTTTCAATATTTTCAGATTTTTCATCAAATAAGGAAGAGCTTCTACCCCAGGATCTAAGTAATTTAGCTTTGGTGTAGTGTTTCTTTTCATTGAAACAAACCATTCCACCGTTTCCAGCACAATTAATAATATGTGACCCATAAAAACTTGTAATACTTATGTCTGCATAATGGCCAGTTGACTTTCCTTTATATGTTGCACCTAATGTATCTGCCGAATCCTCTATGATCTTAATTTTTTTGCTCTTAAGCATTGGATAAAGTTTTTTCCAATTAACAATATTACCCATTAAGTGAGGCGCTAAGATTGCTTTAGTTTTTTTATTTATTAAATTTTTAATTTTATTTTCATTAATGCAATATGTTCCTTCCTCAACATCAACAAATACAGGTATTAATTTATTTCTCACTAAATATCCAACTGTTGTTGAGAATGTTAGTGCTGGTGTAATAACTTCGCTACCCTCTGGTAATTCCAATGCTTCTATTGCTAACATTAAAGCAGATGATCCAGAATTAACCATTAATCCATATTTTTTATCAAATAATTTAGCTATTTTTTTTTCAAAGCTAGAAACATTTTTGCCCATTTGTGTTGAGCTTTTTAAAACATTTACAACAGCTGTGATTTCTTGGCTTCCATGAACACTAAGACCATATGGTACTCTAAGATATTTTTTATTCATATTTTATTGGCTGATTAATTACAATTTAAAACTGTAATTAGTTTATTATATTATTCACTATAATTTTCAATTTTATTATTTGATTATATCAGTGTACCATTTTTTATTATTTAAATACCACTTGACAGTATCCTCAAGGCCTTCATCAAATGTTTTCATGGCTTTAAAGCCTAGGTTTTTTCTAATTTTTGTTGAATTTATTGCATACCTTCGATCGTGTCCCAACCTGTCATTCACGTATGTAATTAATCTTTTAGAGTTTTCTATCCTAATTTTTTGACTGTCTATTATCTTACATATTTTATTTACTAAATCTATATTGGTAACTTCATTGTTAGTGCCTACATTGTAAGTTTCACCACTTAATCCATTCTTAATAATAAGCTCAATAGCGTAGCAATGATCAGAGACATGAAGCCAATCACGTATATTTAAACCATCACCATATATAGGGATTTCTTTTTGATTTAAAATATTTAGTATTATTACAGGTATTAATTTTTCAGGAAACTGAAAAGGCCCATAATTGTTTGAACAATTACTAATCGTAGTTTTAATAGAATAAGTTTTATTAAATGCTCTCACAATATGATCTGATGAAGCTTTACTTGCAGCGTATGGCGAATTTGGCAAGTATTGATTTTTTTCTGTAAAGGAGGATTCATTAGGTGAAAGATCTCCATAAACTTCGTCTGTAGAAATATGATGAAAATGATGTTCTTTAATTTTATTTTCATTCCAGGATTTTCTTGCATTATTTAAAAGATTAAAGGTTCCTAAAATATTTGTTCTTAAAAATAATTCTGGATCTTGTATAGAACGATCCACATGTGATTCAGCTGCAAAATGTACTACTTTATTGATACAATTTTTATTAAAAATTTCAGATATTTGTTCATTATTGTTAATATTACATTTTATAAATTTAAAGTTAGAAGATTTTTTCGCTTGATCTAAATTTTTTTCTAATCCGGCATAAGTTAACGCATCTAACCCAATTATTTTATCTTCTGGATTATTTTTAAGCCAGTGATAAACAAAATTTGTTCCTATAAATCCTGCTGCGCCTGTTATTAAAATATTATTTTTCATCTCTTAATTTATTAATAAGTTTATATAAATATGCTTCCCATTCATTTGAAATTAAATTGAAATTATGGTTAATCTTGTCACTACTAAGTACAGTATTCTTTGGCCTTAAAGCAATAAAATTATACTCACTTGTCTTAATGGGTATTACTTTAGGTTTGTTCACTAAAATACCAGTTTTATAGGAATAATTAATAATATAATTAGCAAAATTATACCAAGATATACTTGGTTTGCATGCATAGTGGTAAGTTCCATATAGGCTATCTTTTTTATTAATTAATATTTGTTTACTGATACGCAATAAATCATTAGCAAAAAGATAAGTAGGTGTAGGCACGCCAATCTGATCATCGACAATACTAATTGTCTTTTTTGATGATATTTTCATTATAGTTTTTACAAAATTGTTTCCTTTAAAACCAAATAGCCATCCAGCCCTTATAATTATATGTTTTTTTAATATAGATCTTATGTGATTTTCTCCCTGAAGTTTTGAATAACCATAATAATTTAATGGATTGGGGATATCATCTTCTGTGTATTCAATAATTTTTTTTCCATCAAAAACATAGTCTGTTGAAATATGAATTAGTGGAATGTCTAAATTAGAACATACAGATGCTATATTTTTTGGGCCAATAGAATTAGTATCAAGTGATATTTTTTTATTACTTTCTGCTTCATCAACTTTAGTATAAGCAGCTGTATTTATAATTAAATCAGGATTTATTTTTTGAACTATCTTTGTAAAGTTTTTATTATCTGTTATATCTAGATCTCTTTTATTATAGAACATTAAAGATAACCCTGGATAATCTAAATTATTTTTTAAGTCATGTGCAAGCTGGCCTTCTCCTCCTGTGATTAAGATTTTTTTCATAGCAAATTAATTATAAATCAAAATAATTCAGATAATTTTTTACCTTGCTGGTCTTTATTTGAAATAATAGATTTGTTATTAGGCCATTTAATGTCTAAATCACTATCATCCCAAATTATTGTTTTTTCACTACTAGGATTATAAAAATCTGTGCATTTATAAACTATAGTTGCTTCATTACTAGTAACACAAAATCCATGCGCAAAGCCATCTGGTACCCACAACTGCAAATTATTATCTTCTGACAATAAAACGCTATAGTGTTGTCCAAATGTGTTAGAATTTTTATCTATATCTACTATTACATCAAATATTTCTCCCCTAATAGGATAAATTAATTTTCCTTGAGGATTTTCAATTTGAAAGTGTAGCCCTCTTAGTACATTTTTTTTGGAATACGATATATTGTCTTGAACAAAGTTTTTATCAATTACAGTACTATAATTTTTTTGTGAATATAATTCGGTAAAGTAGCCTCTATCATCACAATGTTTATCTAATTCAAATAATATTGCTTTATCAAAAATTTTTTCTAAAACTTTCATAATAAAATATTATTTGATAACTGATAACAAATAATCTCCATATTCAGACCCTTTAATATTTGAAACAATTTTGATAACTTCTTTTTTAGAAATATATTCTTTATAAAATGCAATTTCTTCTAAAGAGGCTATCTTCAGACCTTGTCTTTTTTCAATAGTTTGGATAAATTCAGAGGCAGATAAAAGATTATCATAAGTACCCATATCCAACCAAGCCGTACCTCTTCCAAGCAATTCTAACCTTAGGTTTTTATTTTTTACATATTCCTGATTAATACTTGTAATTTCTAATTCACCTCTATTAGAAGGCTTGATATTGTGAGCTATATTAACAACATCATTATCATAAAAATATAAGCCAGTTACCGCTATATTAGATAATGGTTTTTTTGGTTTTTCTGCTATTGAAATAACATTCATTTTTTTATCTACTTTTGCAACACCATAATCTTTAGGATTACTTACCTTATATCCGTATATGGTAGCACCACTTTTAAATTTAGACGCTTTCAACAATGATTCTTCTAAGCCTTGTCCATAAAAAATATTATCACCTAATATTAATGCCACCATTGAATCTTTAATAAAATCTTTACCAATAATGAATGCTTCAGCTAATCCATTAGGGTTTTCTTGCACCTTATATACTAGCTTTAATCCCCATTGTGAACCATTGCCCAACAATTTCTCAAAAGAGGCTTTATCATGTGGCGTAGTTATTATTAGAATTTCTCTTATGCCAGATAACATTAAAATTGATAAAGGATAATATATCATGGGTTTGTCGTATACTGGCAAAAGTTGCTTACAAACTGCTTTGGTAATTGGATACAGTCTTGTTCCACTGCCTCCAGCTAAAATGATGCCTTTATAAATACTCATAATAAATAATAACTAACTATTAATTAATAAAAAATTTTTTTTCCCAACTTAGTAAAAGGGCTAATAAGAAGAAAAAATTAACGCTAATCCAGTTATTAAAAAAATTATTGGTAGGCATAATTGGCCATAAAATTGTTAATAATCCGATTAGAGGAAATATATAATAAATATTATCCTTCGTCGAGTAAACAAAAATATAAAGATATAATCTTTTCACAATAAGCGTAACAAAAATTAAAAAAATTAAAAAACCAATTAATCCTGTTTCTGCTAAAATTTGTAGATAAGTATTATGTGGATGAGTTGAGCATCGATAAAATGATTCAGTTGCACTTATTTTAGAATATTTTATTTTTTTACACTCCTCACGGTAGTTTTTGACTCCAATTCCAAAAACAGGATTATCTAAAAAGATATTATAAGCAGTAATATATATGGCCCCATAAAAATCATCTTGTAAAAAATACTTGCCTTCTTTAATTGTTAGCTGGCTTATTGTTTTATCAATCATTTGAGTTTGAATATTTTTATTAAAAGATATAATTAAAATTCCAATCAATAAAGATGCAATTAAAGTTGTAATTCTTATAAGCTTATATTTTTTATAGAATAGAAGTATTAAACTTGTTGACATTAATAGCATAAAAAAAGCTACTCTCTGTCCTGATAAAAATATTAATAAATCTGCAGCAATAAAAACTAATATACTTAGAAATAATTTTTCTTTTTTAAATAAAAACTTTGATATTAATATACCAGTTATAACTGCCGACCAAATTGCTAAATATTTTCCAAGCACAAGATCATCTCCAAATGGGCCAGATACATGATAAACTTGTAGCTTATAGCCAAATATATCTGTACCAAAATAATATTGAATGAAACCATCTATTAGAACAAATAAATAAGATATTAGAATTGAATAAAAAAGTATTTTAGGTGATTTCATATTTGGCAAAATCCACCAAGCTAATGCGGCACTAAAAAAAATAAACCTAAAATAAAATAATGAGCTTTCAAGAGATAAGAAAACATATTCTGATCTTAGAGAACCTATTAATATATAGAAATAGAATATAATTAAGATAAATATTATATCATTTCTTAACCATAAAAATTCAGATTTTATTATGCACTTAGTTAAAAATAATAATGCAATAATAGATACAAAGAGATCTGAAAAAAATGGTCCACTAATAATGGCTGGAGGAATACAAAAAGTAAGAAATATAGCTAACTTTAATGAAATTTTATTAAATGTGTTTGTTGTATTAAAATTGTTTATAAGGGATCTCATAAAAACTATAACTATTGAATAGTTTGTGTAAACTAATCATATTATATATAATTTTATTAATTAAATATAGGAATTGCAAATGAAAGCTGTCATTTTAGCCGGTGGTTTAGGAACAAGAATTAGCGAAGAAACTGTTAATAAGCCAAAACCTATGATTGAAATAGGTCACAAGCCAATAATCTGGCATATAATGAAATTATACTCTTTTTTTGGGATTAATGATTTTATTATCTGCTGTGGTTACAAAGGCTACGTAATTAAAGAGTATTTTGCTAATTACTACCTCCATGACTGTGACATAGAAATTGATTCAAATGAAAATAAGATAAAAATTCTTAATAAAAAAAGTGAGCCATGGAAAATTACTTTGGTTGATACAGGCGAAGAAACTATGACTGGGGGAAGACTGAAAAAAGTAGCTAAGTTTCTTGATCTAAATGAGGATTTTTGTTTTACCTATGGCGATGGACTTAGTGACATTAATATTGATGAACTTGTAAAGTTTCATAAAAAACAAAAAACTTTAGCAACATTATCTTCTGTTTTACCTCCAGGCAGATACGGTCACATTAAAATTAATAAAAATAAAGTTACTAGCTTTAAAGAGAAACCTAAGGGAGATGGCTCACGAATTAATGGTGGTTTTTTTGTTTTATCTCCGAAAGTATTAAAGTTAATAAAAGATGATAAAACTGTATGGGAAGAGTATCCACTAGAAACTTTAGCAAAAAAATCACAATTATCTTCATATAAACATGATGGATTTTGGCAACCGATGGATACTCTTAGAGATAAAATTTTCCTAGAATCTTTATGGAATAATAATAAAGCTCCATGGAAAAAATGGAAATGAGTAAATTATTTTGGAAAAATAAAAAAATTTTAGTTACTGGCCATACAGGTTTTAAAGGTAGCTGGCTAAGTCTCTGGTTAGATTATTTAGGTGCGGACGTTATAGGGCTTTCGTTAGAACCACCCACAAAAAAAAATCTTTATACTAAAGCAAAAATAAAAACAAAAATATTAAGTCTAAGAGGTGATATAAGAAATTATAAGGTTGTTAGGAATGTTATTAAAAAACATAAGCCTGATATAATATTTCACCTTGCAGCACAGGCTTTAGTTTTAGATTCTTACAAACTTCCATTAGAAACTTATCAAACAAATGTTTTAGGATCTCTAAACGTTCTAGAAGCAGCTAGGCAAAGTATAAATAAAAAATGCTCAATTATTATGGTAACTACTGACAAATGTTATAAAAATGATGAAAAGGGGAAATCGTTTAAAGAAAGCTCAGAACTAGGTGGCAAAGATATGTATAGTAGTAGCAAAGCATCTGCTGAAATTATGATTCAGTCCTATAGAGAATCATTTTTACCATCCAGTAGATACAAAAATCATAAAATTGGTATTGCTTCAGTTCGAGGTGGTAATGTAATAGGTGGTGGAGATTGGAGTAAAGATAGATTAATCCCAGATATAATAAATTCATTACCACTAAAAAAACGTTTAAATATAAGAAACCCTAAATCAGTGAGGCCTTGGCAACATGTTTTTGACCTTCTGAATGGTTATATAATTTTAGCAGAAAAACTACATCTTGATGGTAAATCTTACTCAGAGGCTTGGAATTTTGGTCCAAAACCAAAAGACTTCAGAAATGTTGAATGGATAGCAAAAGAATTAATTAACATTTGGGAATCAAAAAAAATAATTTTTACTAATAAGACTAATTTACCTAACGAGGCAAACTTATTATTTCTTAATTCATCAAAATCAAGAAAGAGATTGAAATGGAAACCTAAATATAATCTTAAAAATACATTAACTAAAATTGTAGAATGGCATAAGGAAGAGTTGATTAATAAAGATATGCTTGAGTTTTCTACTAATCAATTAAAGGACTTTATTTCTAATAAATAGAAATTAATTCCTGTAAATCACTGTAACTTTTGACAAAGATAATTTTATTATTACTTTCTTTTCTCAGATTTTCTTTATAAGCTTTAGCATCCAACTTTTTTGATATTGAAAGTAAGTCCATTAAGCAAACTGAAGGTATACCAAAGCTTGAAATTGAAGTGAGAGCACTCGAACCTAGGCTAATGCAGAGTGATATTTGATCCTTCATCAGCTCAATTGGTAGATAAATATCCTCTAAAAAAATTTTATCTTTTAGCCTATCATCAAGTTTATTCCCAAAATATTTAATTGGCCTATTTTTATTTTTATATTTTTCTGAGTTTGGATGAGGCTTTAAAACAATATTTTTTTCATTATTAAGAATAAAATTATAAAGGTTGATGATTTCCTGTTTGTTAAAAATACTACTATCAATTTTCATTGAATGACCCATCACAAATATAATTTTCTTATTTTCATCTTTTTTTAAAGGTATTTTATATTTATAGATTAACTTACTTATATCATTTTTAATTAATATTTTACTTATCTTATTTATTTGAAAAAATGTTTCACACGCACAAATCCATTTCTCACCATTAACATTATGAATTTTTAGATCTAGTTTAAAAATTGCATTGTAAATAATTTTTTTTAAATAAAGGCTGAAATAGCCAAAGCTTACATCTATATTCTTGTTTTTAGCACTAATTTCTATATATGTAATTTTATTATTCAAATTAAGATTTGAAATTAGGTATAGACTAGATATTCCAACACATCTAACTGAAAAAAATATTTTTTGATTTAAATATTTTTTACCTATGTGATCAATTTGTCTTTTGATTAACTTTTTTTGCTTATATAAATAAAAAATATTAAAAAAATTTATAAATTTAAGGTCGATGTTTTCAATTTGTATTCGGTCATAATTCCATTGAAACTTGATACATAGAGATTCAATATCATCACTATCAATTATTAATTTCCATTCGATAGAGCTATCTTTATTCTTCAAATAAAGATAAATATTGATTTGTTCATAACTTGTTAAATAATAATAGTTCATTTGGTATTAAGTAAATATATTTAAAATTTTTGGTAAAATTTCATTTACATAACCTTCATTAGTATACTTTTTAGCTTTTTCAGTGTTGAGAAAATTGCTAATATTTTCTTGCATAGATAAATAGTCACTCTCTTTTATGCTTGAAATATATAAATGAATTTGCTCTATACTTGTAAATTTTTTAGCGTCTATAAAGCAGTTTTTCGGAACAAGCTCATTAATTGTATTAGACCCTAAATATATTGGAATAGTCCCTGAGATAAAACAATCAAATATTTTTTCAGTTATATATCCATTAATATTAATAGCATTTTCAAAAGCATAACAAAATTTATATTTTTCAAGGGTTTTTCGCTTATCTAAAATTTCGCCCCTATAACACTTATAGTCTATATTCAAAATTTTTCTTTTAATTTTAAGTCTATTGATTGACCTAATTAGCTTTGAGCCTCTTAATACTATTTTATCCCAATCATAACCATATAAATCAAAATCATCTCTAGCATTTTTTTCGTACCAGTTAATAACTTTTTTTCTTTCTGAATAAAGTTCTAATTTATGTGTAGAAACTTTGTTTGATGAAATAAGAGTCGAAATCTTAATCTTGTGTTTTATTCCAAGTTTAATTGGGAGTTCAGTTTGTTTATAGCCGTGAATAGTTGGAAACCAAAAAAAAGATTTATTATCTACAAAACTTTTATCCCATGTAAATATTAAATCAAAATTATCTAATATTTTATCAATCCAATTTAAAGGCCTAACAACTTCACATTCTTGTATTATTAAGATTTTTTTTATATTGGGCCAAAAGTTTATTTTTTCTTTTGTTTTAACTAAAGGTACATCAAAATAAATTACTAGATCAGGATTAATATCTCTTTCAAGGTAAAAGTCCTGGGTATGAATTTCGAATCCTAATTCGTCTAATTTCTTAGATAAGAGTCTATTAGCAGCAAAACAATCGCCTCTATTAATAGGGTGCCCCTCTCCCTTTCTTTTTGATGGACTTAATAGTTCTTTAAAGGGAGCATCTCCTAAAAAATCATCATCCATCCATGCTGCAATACTGTGTTTTTTCATTTTAATAACTTAAATTTACTCATAATTGACTAGTCAAGATCTATACATAAATCAAGTTTTAGATCTTTTTTTTATTAAAAATGATTTTATTGTTCTACTAAAGCCTTCTTCAATACCAATTTTTGGACTCCATCCTAAAGCTTTTAATTTTTCTATAGATGGACAGCATCGAGCAATAGAACTTTTAAGATAATTAATATTTTCAGTGTTAATTTCAAACTTAACTTTAAGTTTTTTTTTAGGAAATAAATTAACAAGTATAGATGCTAAATCCTTTACTGCTAATTCAGTATCTGGATTGCCAACATTATAAGCTTCATTTTTTTTACCATTAAGCAGTACTGTTAATATGCCTATTACCGCATCACTTACATAGCAGAATGATCTCTGAGCATTACCATCACTGTTCAAAATAATATCTCTATCATTAGCAACATCTGATACAAAGTCAGCAAAGACTCTTCCATCACTCATAGATAGTCCTGGCCCATAAGTATGAAATAGACGAACTACATTCGTATGAATATCATATTGGGTTCCCCAAGCAACTGCCATTGTTTCCCCAAGGCGTTTAGATTCTGCATAGCAAGATCTTACATCCATAGGATCAAGATAACCAAAATTTTTCTCATTAATACGCAGTTCAGAGTTAATTGGATCACCATAAACTTCTCCACTACTTATAAATAAAAAATTTTTAGATTTATTTATTAATATATGATTGAGAAGATACATGGTGCCTATTGAATTGACTAATAGTGTTCCAACAGGATCAACACCATAGAACTTTGGGCTTGCTTGACTAGCAGCATGAATAGTAAATTCAGCAATTGGAAAGTCTTCAGGTAGAGGAAGTGACATATCGTGCAAGAAAACTTCAAAATTTTTCATATGAAGATAATCAGATAATCGAGTATTAATACTCTCAATCTTACGAGCAACACATATTACTTTAAGATTTAAATCAAACTTTTCTCCAATGTGTAGTAAAGATTTTACTAAATACGACCCTATGAAGCCTCCACCACCAGTAATCATAATTGTTTTGTTACTAAACATATGCCATGGCAACTTAGATTTTGTAATAAGCTCTAAATCTTCAAATACTGTTTTATTAGCTTCTAAAATCATAATTTATCTATTCATAGATTTATACAGAATTACAAGGGATTATTTGAAATTTACTAAAAAACTACTAATTTTTTTATGAATCGATTCAAAGTCTAGCTGATGTTCTTTTAGCAAATATTCATATGTGCCACATTTCTCCGAAAAACGATCATTCACTGCTATCTGTAAGATTTGTACTGGTGAAGTTGATGATGCAATCTCAGATACCAATGAACCAAGGCCACCATATTTTGAATGTTCTTCAAGCACAACAATTGCCCTACTATTGTAGCAAATATCTTTTAAAGTCTCATAATCAATAGGCTTTATAAAAGGCACACTCCAAACGTCAATTTCAATTTTTAGTTTATCTGCAACATCTATTGCACTCTTAACCATTGAACCAGTTGCTATTAGAGAAAACTCACTTTTCTTAGAAGATCTTACTTTAATTAATTTTCCAGCTTCAAACTCTTTTGTGGGTTGATGAATATCTCCAAGATCTGCCTTTCCTAAACGAATATATACTGATGTCTTTTCTTCATAAGCTCTATTAAAACAGTGCAATAGTTCAAACCGATCACATGGAGAATAAACTGATAAATTTGGGATTGCTCTAGTGCATGAAATATCTTCCGTAGATTGGTGAGATGTTCCAAGGTGACTATAAACAAAACCAGCACCATCTCCAATAAATATAATTGGAAGGCTATCATAAGCTACATCTATTTTTATTTGCTCAAGCACTCTTATTGGAATAAAAGAACTAAGACCATAAACAATAGGCCTGAAACCTGCTCGAGCAAGACCTGCGGAGATGCCTACCATATTTTGTTCGGCAATTCCTGCGTTAATATATTGTCTAGGGCACTCTCTTCGAAAATCATCAAATAAACTATATCCATGATCCCCAGTAATAAGCAAAATATTTGAGTCCTTTTTACCCATTTGAACTAGTAAATTAGAAAATGTAGCTCTCATTTAACAAACCCTCACAATAATAATAATGCTTTTTGATAGCTTTCTTTATCAAGTCGCTTGTAATGCCAGCTATTATCATGTTCCATAAAACTAACCCCTTTTCCTTTTATAGTTTTTGCAATCAATGCTTTGGGCTTCTTATTATTATTTTTTAGAAGACAAATAATCGCCTCATTAATAGATTCTTCATTATGTCCGTCAATCGTCACTGAATCAAATCCAAAGCTTTCAAATTTAGATTGAATTGATCCAAGATCTAATATTTTATTAGTACTACCCATTGCTTGAAAGCCATTTTCATCAATAATTACTATAAAATTATCTAAATTATGATGTGCAGCAAATAATGCCCCTTCCCAAATAGGTCCTTCATTAATTTCGCCATCACCAACAAGCACGAATGTTTTTTGGTCTGTACTATTTAATTTTGAAGATAATGCAAGTCCTACACCAACTGAAAACCCATGACCTAGCGAGCCTGTGGTTACTTCAATCCCAGGTATATGTGAGTCTGCTAATCCTTTTAAATTAGTACCATTTTTAAAATAATTTAAAATATCAGCATTTGATATCCAGCCCTTTTCTCGCATACATGCATATTGAGCCATAACACCATGCCCCTTACTAAGCAAAAAATAGTCACGATATAAATTATTTGGATCATTGTTAGGGTAACGTAAATGATTTTTATATAGAACTGATAAAATTTCAATAATTGAAAAAGCACAGCCAATATGAACCGTCGAACCTGAATAGGCCATATCTAAAACAGTTTTTCTCAGCCTTTTTGGATCAAATTTCATTTAGATAACGGCATAATTATTAAATTAAAGGTCATAGTCAAAAAAATCTTAAATATAGTTCAAATACTCTTTATCTAAACCAAAATTAAATATAGAATTAACCTTAATGTTAAAGAATTAGAGAGTCACGAGTAATTTTTTAACATTAAGGTTAATTCTATATTTAATTAAATAATAATATTTTGTCTAGTATTTTAAATCAAAAAAAGAAGCAAATTAATTTACAGGATATCGATCTAATCATTTTTGACTTTGATGGAGTTTTTACAAACAACAAAGTACATTTAAGTGAAGACGGCAAAGAATCAGTTGTTTGCAACCGATCTGATGGTATGGCAATAAGGGCTTTACACGAACTTTCTATAAAGATGATTGTTTTATCTACTGAAAAAAATAAAGTTGTTAAGCATAGAGCAAAAAAACTCAACTTAGAGTGTCATAACGGTATTTCAAATAAAGAATTTTTTTTAAAAAAATATATTAAAAAAAAGGGAATTGGTTTTTCTAATTGCCTTTACGTTGGTAATGATTTAAATGATTATGACGCTATGAAATGCTGTAAATATAAAGTTTGCCCATCAGATAGTCACAGTGAAATAATAAAAATATCAAATTATCTAATTAATGTAAAAGGTGGAGATGGAGTGATTAGAGAATTACTTGAACAAACCTTCAAAATCAATTTATTAAAATTAAATAGATAAATTATTTTTCGCCACAGGAAATCAGCATTAACTCTTTACTAAACCTAACTAATCTATTTAGTGGCTGAGGTAATCTTGAATCATAAAGTGGTGCGTAAGGAATAGGTAGTTTTGAAAATATATATATTAAAGGTTTCAAAAATTTCATTTTCCACAAAAATGGAAGTTGGTAAAAATGTAGTGATTCTACGTTCTTAAAATTAGCTAATAACATAGCATCCCTAAGTGAATTTAAAATAAAAGGACTAACATGAGTATGATCAAGGTAAAAAGCGCCAGCATATGTATGCATCCAGCTTGGTGTCATAACTACAAATTTGCCCCCCGGTTTTAAAATCCTATACGCTTCATTTAAAAGTTTCTCTGGTTCTCTTAAATGTTCAATAACAGACTTTGAAAAAACAAAATCAAATGAATTATCTGGATAATCTAATTGATTCTTACTTAAATCACATACTGTAAATGGTATAGGGTTCACTAGTTCTTGTGAAGCTGGTGATATGTCTGTTCCATATGCATCATATCCAATATCATGAAATGCTTTTAACATGTCACCTCTACCACAGCCAATGTCTAAAAATTTACCTTGGGTTAAATAATAATTATTTCTAATGTATGTCGCTAATTTTATTGGATAATCAGTAATAGGTCTCTTATCAGATGAGTACAATAACTTTATATAATTTTCTTTTTCAAAATTTGATTCTTTAGTCATAATTTTTAAATTATTTTTCTTTCCATAGTAGTTACCAGACCGATCTACCGCCGTCAACTGGGATTATAGCTCCATTTAAGTATGACGTTTCATCACTAAGCATCCAAATTAATGTACTTTGATATTCGTTCTCTTTAGCTAGTCTTCCAAGCGGTATTTTTAACCTTAATTTTTTTAAAAAAATTTCAGGCTGATTGTTTTCAATTGGACCTGGGCATAATACATTGCACCTAATATTTTCTTGATTCCAGTAAGTCGACAAATATCTCGTTAAACCAATAATACCTGATTTTATTACAGAGTAAGTTATGGGTTTAACTGGTTGTTTAAGTTTTGAAGTTTTTATCTTCTGATAAAGACGTTGATCTGGAGCTACTAATCCTAAATCAGAAGATATATTAATAATTACTCCACCACTTTTATTTTTGGACATTTCATAACCAAAATATTTGGCACATAAAAATGCACCTGTTAATCCAACACTAATATCGTTATTCCATTGTTTAATATTGAAATTTTCTATTCTAGAAAAGTTTTTTTTATTTTTATTTTCCATTTTGGGATTATTGGCAGCATTATTAATTAAGCTATCAACTCTACCAAACTTGCTAATTATCTTTTTACATGAATCTTTAACCTGTTTTTCAGATGTAATATCTACTTTTAACCCAATACTGTGAACTGAAAACTTGCAGTTTATTTCCTTGACTAAAGAATCTAATTTATTTTTTTTTAAATCTAATAGCACGGGAATTCCATTTGCTGAAGCTACTGCTAAAGCATGATTTCTACCAAGTAACCCACACGCACCAGTAATTACAATAACTTTTCCGGTTAAATCAAAAAAAGATTTATTCATATTCATACTTATATTACTCTTATTATTTAAATAAAGAATTTAATAATTCTGGCTTACTTTTTACTATAAATTCTAGGTATTTAAGATCATCTATACTGTCAATATCAGGAGTACTATTTGTAACGAAAGCTTTTACTTTTTTGCCATGAATAATTCCTTTATCAATCATGCTCGTTCTGACTATATCTACATAGCCATTAGCTTCATAGGTGTCTTTAAATATCTGTCTTGGTAAATTAGATTTTTCTATGTCATAACTTTTGTTTAAAATATTTTTAAGCTTAGAATTTTCTACTTCAAATGTTTTATAGGCAGTACTAGACATTTTCTGCACAGATCTAAGTGCAGAAAAATCACTTCCAATAAACTCTTTTATAGCTTTATCAATTATTTTAGGATTTCTAATGGGTGTTGTAGGTCTCATGTGCAATAAATACTCTGGTATAAATTTTTCATTAACTCTAAACCAATTTATTAAATGCTTAAAAAAATCAATATCTTGAGAATTATTTTTTGAAATAGACTTAGGTCTCAAAAATGGAACTTCTGCACCAAATGATTTTGAAATTGACATATATTTTTTAGAATCTGTAGACACTATAACTCTATTTATCAACTTTGATTTTTGTGCAGCCATAATACTATATGCTAACATTGGTCTTTTATTAATTTTATAAATATTTTTATGCGGAATAGATACGGACCCACTTCTAGCTGAAATAACTGCCCAGACAGTATCATTTTTTATTTTCATAATTTGAACACCTTATAACTGATTTTAATTTTAAAGATAATTTAGCCTGTTCAACTAAATATAGACTCATTGTAGATTCATGAAGGTCAACTTTAGCTTTGCTTTTACCCTTAGAAAAATTTATAAAATCTTTCAATTCATCAATGAACATATCGTTTCTACTATAATTGGTAAAATTAATTTTTTTTATTTTTTTGTTAATCAATTTCAGAGATAGCGTATTATTAATCAAGTTACAAAAGATAGAGCCTTTGTCACCAATTATAGAAATCGATCTATTGGCTGGCTGTTCAAGATAATTTAAGTTGAGAGTTAAGGGAAATTTTTTTTTAAATTGCATAGCTACTTGAATTGCATCTTCTACATTTATATCTAAGTCTGAAATTTTTCCACCAAAACATAAGATGTATTCAGGCATTCCAAATAACCAATAAATATAATCAAAATCATGAATTTGTGTTAGAAGAGCTCCACCGCCTAGATTTTTATTTGCAGCATAGCTATTTCTATAATCTTCATATGGATGCCATGAAGGTAGGTGTTCTCCATTGATACATCTAATAGATATGATATTTCCCAATATATTTTTATTAATTAAATTTTTTAGATAAATAATGGCAGGATTAAATCTATATTGATATCCAACATATATTTTCTTCAAGCTTATTTCTTCTGCTTTTTTTATAAAGTTTTTTAATTTAACCAAGTTATGGGCAATGGGCTTTTCAATAAATATATAGACATTTTCTTTTATAACAGATCTTAAAGTCTTCAAGTGTAAACTAGAAGGGTTAGTTATGAATATTATATCTGGTTTATATTCCAATCCTTTTTTAAGACTATTTACTTCAATAATGTTGTAATGCTTATGATGCATCTTTTTCTTTAAAACTTTATTTTTATCTGAGAGAACAGGAACACTTTTACTTACTCTATAGGCTATTATTTTTACTTCTGGGGTAATTTTCTTCAAGTTGCGCAAATGTCTCTGGCCAATAGATCCTAGGCCTATAAATAGTGCTTTCATATTTCTTTATTTATTTCCTTAATCCAATTTTTAGCAAAGCTGATATTGTGCACAGCTTCTTCCTTCCAGTTAGTAAATATTGGAGTTTCTAAGGTTACTAAACCTGACCAACGCAATTGATTAAGTTCACTTGCTATCTTTTTAAATGGAGTGTCCAATGAACCTAAACGACAAGAATTTCCTTCCTTGCTAGATCTGTCTTTTAAATGAATTTCACATATATTTTTATGTAAAATTTTAAAATCATTTACAGAATTAAATTTAAGAGCATTTGCATTACCTAAATCATAGACAATATTTACATTTTTTACCTTTAAGGCACTTAAAAAAAATTTTACTACTTCAGCACTTAAATCTGTTTCAATCAATATATTGATTAATTTCGGTATTTTTAACTGATTAAATAAAACAATTACATTTTTTAATTCATCAAATTTTTTATTACTTAAACCATCAATAGGAACATTAATATAATTGATATTTAATTGCTTACACCATTCAATTATTTTCTCAAATTTTAAAATAATATTTGAATTATTAGAAGGGTCTAGAAAATTATCACTTATAAATGTATGTGCACAAAGGCTATTAACTTTAATATTACTTTCTTTTGATAGTTGGGCTATTTGATTTCTACCCACTTTATTTGTAATTGGATTTAATGTATCATACACATCGTCGACTAAATATTCTATATGATCTAATCCAAAATTTCTCGCTAAAAAAAATTCATCTTTCCAAGTTAGATATGGGAATGATTGTAAACTCTGACCAGGCTTATCGCTCAACCTACCTTGCATGATGCCTAGCTCTATTTTCATTACTTAGATATAATTACAAGATTGATTCTAGAGTTTAACAACTTTTTAATTATAATTTAAGATGTTCTCTTAATTTATCGGCAATCTTTTGTTCCTCTATACTTATTTTCTTTATGCCATCTCCAAGAGCTTGCTCAATCTTTCTTACTGCCCCAACTAACTGTCGAAGCCCTACCGGTTCAATTGACGCTGCTTGATCAGATCCATACATAGCCCTATTAAGGGTAACATGTCTTTCTAGTGATGTTATTCCTAATGCAGCAGCCGCATAAGAGATTGCTAATCCAGACTCATGCCCACTATAACCAACATCACAATCATATTTATCTCTCAACTTAGAAATTAAATTTAAATTTGCATCTTCTTCTTTCATTGGGTAAGTCGAAACAGTATGCATTAATTCAAATGAGCATTTGTTTTTTTTAAAAATATTTACAGCATTGTCTATGTCTGAATAATTAGACATTCCAGTAGATATAAATGTGTGTTTTCCTTCTTGTGAAATTTGTTCTAATAGATCAGTATAAACAATCATAGCTGAAGCAACTTTATTATATTTACAGTTAAATAAATTTAAAAATGATTGGCTGTTTAAGTCCCACGCAGAAGCAAACCACTCTATTTTTTTGGATTTGCAATATTTATCAATTTCAATGTAATCATTTTCAGTAAATTCAAGTCCTAATTTTTGATCTCTTTGAGAGTTTCCATAAGGGCTCTCCCTTGGTGAATCAAGAAAATCTTTTGTATAAACTTGGTCAATATCTCTTTTTTGGAATTTTACAGCATTACATCCTGAATCAACAGCAAGATCTATTAATTGCTTACAGATATTCATATCACCATTGTGATTAATCCCCACTTCAGCAATAATAAATATGGACATAGAAATTTAAATTAATTACAAATATAACTTATAAACTAGTAAGTCATATGGTATATGAAATCAAGTTATAATTAAATAAATTTATGATAAAAAAAATAGATATATGGGACTCTTATAATAACTTAATTTTAAGTGATGATATTGAAAGATTAAAAAAAATCCTTGTTAGGCATGACCTATATAAACTAACTCAAAACCTTCCTGGAGATATAGTTGAATGTGGCGTGTTCAAAGGCGTTGGTTATGTTTACTGGTTAAAACTTCTAAAAATATATGAACAGTTTTCTCACAAAAAGGTAATAGGATTTGATACATTTGGTGCTTTTTCAGACTCACTTCTTGACTATGAAAAAGTGTCTGCAAAAAAATTTATGAATGAGGCGAGTTTTAAATCAACAGACTTAGTGAGATTGAATAAAGTAATAAAAGAAATTGGAATGAAAAAGCGTGCAGAATTAATTAAAGGGGACGTAATTAAAACATGCAAAAAATACGTTAAGAATAACCCGGGATTTAGAATCTCACTACTGCATTTAGATCTTGATACTTACCATGGCACTAAACAAACACTTGAAAATTTTTGGGATTTGATTGTTCCAGGTGGAGTAATAGTATTAGATGAATACGCAAAGCGTGGCTGGGGTGAATCTGATGCAGTAGATGAATTTATAAAAGATAAAAATATCATAATTCAACAAATTGAATTTTCTTCTCAACCAACTGCAATGATAATAAAGTAATCCTAAATGAGCAAAATATGTGAAATTTGCTCAAGTAAGAATTTAATAAACTACAGTTATAATAATCATTCAAATAAATTAAATATTTTTTTTATTCTTCATATTAAGACAATAATAATTTCAATTTTATCAATATTTAAAAAAAAATATAAGAATAAAAATTTATTTTCAGCTTTTTCTAAAATTTCTGTTTGTGAAGACTGTGGCTTTGGAATATGCCTAAATAAAATAGATAATAATGATCTCAAAAATTATTATAGTAGTTTATTTTGGGATGATACTAAATTTGACTTCTTTTATAAAGAAAGTGTCGACCAAGTAAATAGGGCTAAAGGTCAGTACGTAGCAATAAAAAGATATTTACCAAAAAAACCAATTAAAATTTTAGAGATTGGTGCTGGAAGTGCAACTTTAAGTAAAATACTAAAGAAAAATATTAAAATTTTAGCTTCAGATGTTGTTGAACCTGGAGATAAATGGAAAGAATACTACAATTCTATTAATTTGAAAAAAATATCAAACTTTTATCCTGATAAGACAATATCAAAGTATGATTTAATCATAGCATCTCATTGGCTTGAACATGTAGTTAATATTAAATCAATATTATCAAATCTGAGAAATAATTTAAATAATCAAGGATTAGTTTTTATAGAGGTACCAAATTGTAATGATGAATATTGGAATTTTGATATTAAAGATATACCTCACATATATTTTTTTACCAAAATCTCTCTAAAAAAATTATTTTCTGATAATGGTTTTAAAGTTGAGTTGATTCAAAATCTAGGAATGACAAATAAAGAATTTTATTTTTCAAATAATTTTAATGATTTAAATAATGAATTAATTGAAGAAGTTAATGAATCAATTAGAAATAATACCTACAGGAACAAAGGAAATGTTATAAGAATGTTAGCAAGTAAAATTTCCTAAAAATCTATTTACATAATTTTTCTATTGATGGATAAATTGTTTTACTAAGTTTATTTGCTCCCTTTGGTGAAAAATGTCCATTATCTCTAAAGTCTTCGTCACTAAATTCTTTATTATTTACTTCTAAAAAAATAGTGTTACTACTGAGGGCTACTTTTTTAGCCTCGTTATTAAAATATTCTAGTAACCTTGGAACATCTACATCTCTCACAAGTGGTAGCCATCCATATGGATTATTCTTCTTAAATTTTTCTAGATTTAGAATTTGTGGAATATAAATTGTTTTGATGTTTTTCTTTTTATTTAATTGAATAATAGTTTCAATATTATTAAGGGAAATCTTTAGGCTTTTGTCTATTTTCAACGAGTTATTATTAACATTAACGGCTGATCCAAAGTTAGTTTTTTTATCTATTAGTAAATTGCTAGTGATCATACGTTCAAAAATTGATATAAGTGGAGAAAATCTTTCTTTATTAATAATTCTTAAATTATTCAATTGAGAAATTAAATGAAATTTAGCAAAGCCTGGATCAATATTTTGTATGCCAAAGTTTCTTATATCGTTCCAACCCAAATAATAGATCGCACATACAGGTAAAGTTTCGAGTCCTCTATCTACATAAAAATTTGTCTGTATTACATGTTCTGCAGTTGTATAACCGGGGACACCATTGTTGGTTAAAAAATACTTATCTCCTAAAAGTAGGGAAAGTTGATTGACCCACGTATCATTATCATTTAAAGCTACATCGTAAACAGTTGATCCTCCAAATATAGCAATAGAAATTGAGTTTTTATTATATAAGCTATTAGGAACTGTCCTCTGGTTTGAATTATTATGGGAAATCGTTTCCATTGCACTTGAATTAAAAAAACTTGAGTGACTTTTTATATTTGAAGATGGTATACCTACCATTAGTGGATGAAAATCAAATCTGTTTGAAATAAAATTATCTGGAAAAAATTCAACTATATTAATATTAATTTTTTGTAAACTTGCAGCTAAGAATCCAAATATTATTTCAAATAAAAATAAAATTAATAGAAAAGTTGCAATTTTTCTAAGTTTTATAATTGAGAAAAACAATGCAAAAAAACATATTAAGAAAACCCAAATAAAGTATTGAAATCTTGGACTTGAGAATCCAATATAAATAGAATTACTAGAAAAATAGTATGTAAATAAATAAGAAATTAAACAAAATGAAATACTTAAAAAAGACCAGAAGACTAGTGGATTTTTATTTACATTTAAATTATTAGTAAAAAAACTCATTCAGATAACAATATTATATATATATTGATATAAGTATAAATATAAATAGTTAGCACATCGTAAAATTGGTTGCGGGGGTAGGATTTGAACCTACGACCTTCAGGTTATGAGCCTGACGAGCTACCAGACTGCTCCACCCCGCGTTAGAATAAAAATTCACTATTATGACTTTGATAAATAAACAAGACTATTAATAATGATTTTTGCAACATAGTCTTATTAAAAGACTATGTCAAACTTCAAGGTTTAAATTTACTGATAATGAATTTAATAATCCAAAGTGGATTTAAATAGTAAGTTAAATAAGCTTTATTTAATAAATATCTTACATTTTTTGGCGTAAGTTCTGGATGTTTAAAAACTAATTGCCATTGATTAAAATCCTCAAATTTTTTAGAAATTAATTTATCTTCATAATCTTTGAATGCAGGTGTACCAGGGTATGGTGTAAAAACACTATACTGGGCATAAGAGGATAATAATTTTTTTGAATAATCTATTGTATTTTTACAAGTTTTAATAGTATCAGCCGGTAACCCAATAATATACATACATTTTACCTTAATATTATTTTTTTCAATCTCGTTAATGCGTTCTAATTGTAAATCTGGTTTAATAGTTGTTCTATGTACATCGAATAATACGTCATCATCAGATGACTCTATGCCAACATATATAATCTTAACTCCAGCTATTTTAAAATTTTTGATCATTTCAGAATCAATGTTTTTTAAATGTGTTTCAATACAAATATTAAATTTAATTCCACACTGAGAAATTTTTTTTAATAATTTAATTGTATGCTTTTTATCAATAGAAAATACTGGATCCCTAAAAATGAAATTTTTTGTTTTTAGAGTTAAATTCCAATGCAACATTTCATTTACTATATTTTCTGGACTTCTAAGCCTTAATTTTCGACCTTGCTGCAATGGATAAGTACAATAGTAGAAACAAGTATAAGGGCATCCTCTTGATGCATTTATAGGAATAGTTGTTCCTCTACCCAAGAAACTCATTACGGGTTTGATACTTTTTGAAATTATATCCCAGGCAGGCAAATGTAGATCATCTAAACTTATCTGTTTTTCTGCTCTAATTAATTTTTCAAATCCATTAAATTTATCTAAATCAGCAGGCATAAAATCATGAAAAAACATTTCTGGCTCATTCAATATTACTTTACCGCCATTATTATAGTAAGCTTCTGGTTTTGAGGATGCAAATGGTCCTGTAATAAATACCTTCTTATTCTGAGAGGTAAGTTCCTTAGTAAAATTTATTTCTGTTTCATGGCAAACTATAGATGAAGGTAGTATGTATAAATCATAATTTTTACTTTTATCTAGTGACCTTGCATAGTCTACATCAAAGCCATTTGCTCTTAATTGACCTGCCACATAAACACAAGATAGAGGTGGATAGTCAACATTATTTTTAACATAAAGACTTAATAGTTTTAAGAAAAAATTATTTCCATAATCGTTGGCTGTACCAAATCCTCCATTTTGATCTTTAGAAATTCTATATTTTTTTTTCGGGTATACATCAAGTATAAGTATTTTTACCATATTTTTTTATATATTAAATAAATGCAACTTTCTAAATTTTTATATTATTCTAGTCTAAGATAAACTCTTTCTTATAGCTATTTATTTGCGATAGATTCTGATCTTCTTTACTTACAAAAAAACTACCTATTACTAAATAATCTATATTTGTTGTCATAAAGCAACGAATTGCATCATATGGCTCATTAACTATTGGCTCACCTCTTACATTAAAAGATGTGTTTATCAGAATTGGACATCCCGTTTTATCTTTAAAGGCAGAAAGAAGATCATAGAACATTTTATTAGTCTCTTCATGAACAGTTTGTACTCTAGCAGTATAATCAACATGAGTAACAGCTTGAATATCAGATCTTTTAATTTTTAATAAATCGAAACCAGATTGTTTTTTTTGAGATTCATTATAGTAACATTTAT